>Ga0209578_10000844_pt1 | contig 32769 bp, 22 predicted proteins | sample tdAd472_FD_187127 | JGI IMG/M metagenome (GOLD analysis project Ga0209578, IMG submission 187127) | Marine sediment microbial communities from the Atlantic coast under amendment with organic carbon and nitrate - tdAd47.2 (SPAdes)... | ecosystem: Environmental > Aquatic > Marine > Coastal >...
TGACTGGATGGAATTCCTGGGTAGCGACGGCAAGGCAAAACGCGCCAAGCTGAGCTGGGTCAGCCCGATTACCAACACCTATCTGTTTACAGACCGGCAGGGCCTGAAAGCCGGCAACTTCAGCCTGGACGAGCTTGCCCACTTACTGCGTAGTGCACGTGCGAACATTCTCAATGCGGCGCCATTGATGGACCGCGCAGTCAGTACCGTGTTCAAGGATTATCAGAAGCAATGATCCGACCAAACTGCCTGTCTACAACCCGCCGGACAAGCCCTGCCGATGAAACTGAGGGTGGCGTCCCGGTATTTTTGCTGATGCGGTCACAATCAGAAAATCCCGGCTGTGCTATTTCTATCACCAGACGCTAACTGCAATAACAGATCCACTTCCTGGGGAAACTCATGTCAGACACTGCAAAACAAAACGTCGTAAGCCTGGAAGATTACGCGCAGACAACACGAGGGATGGGAAACGGTGCCTGTGCCGAAGCGTTACGGTCAGTACGCAATCTGGTGGAGAAAAAGCTCGCCCGGAACTTCTCGCATATGCTGAGCAAAATCGATGACGCGCTGTTTGGACGTGCTGAAATGGCCGAAAGCCGCGAGCTTCAGGCCCAATACCATCACGCCATGCAGACGCTCGGCAATATCCGCAAGGAATTCGCAGCGGATTTCGTCAACCACTTTAACAACCAGTTCAACCAGGGTATCCCCAGACAGACGCAATTCGGCGATAGTGTCATGCCGGCGTGCGACAGTAGCGGTTTCGGTGGAATTTTTCCGGATAAGAGTAACAGCGAGGAAAACCGGGCCATAGCCAACATGGTTCACAAGGCCCGCGAAGACTGTGCGCAACTGCTGCCTGCACTGGACAGACGCATCGGCTTTCTGCTGCACGATCCGGACCTGGAACAATGGCAGAATCCGCTTGGCCCGGAGGCAATATGCGCGGCTTTCCAGGGTGCTGCCAGAGTCATCGACACCGGCCTGGAAATCCGCCTGCTTATTTTCAAGCTGTTTGATCAATACGTCATCAGCAACATGGACGAGTTATACAAGGAACTGAATCAGTATCTGGTGAAAATGGGTGTCATGCCAGACATCAACAGCACACTAAACAGCGATGCCGGCCCCGAGGCCGGTGTAGACAGCGTGGCAGCCGTGCGATCTGCACCCAGCCAGCCTTTTGATTCCGTACCGCCACCCGCTGGACAACCGGCCGGCGCTGATCGGCAAGCTTCAGTCCAGTCAGATGACATGACCATCGATATCGTCGCCATGTTGTTTGACTATATCCTGGACGACAGGAACATACCGATTCCCATGCGCGCCTTGCTGGGACGCCTGCAAATCCCTCTCGTCAAAGTTGCCATGCTGGAACGGGAATTCTTTTCCAGAAAATCTCATCCCGCCCGGCAGCTGCTCAATGGCCTGGCCACTACCGCCACAGGCTGTGACCCGCAGCAGGGTGATGAGGACCCGTCATATCGCAAGGTCGAGGCTATCGTTCAAACCATTGTCGATGAGTTCGAGACCGACACCAGCCTGTTTCAAACGCTGCTGGATGACCTGGATAGCTTCCGCAGCACGAAACAACAGGCGGGGATTCGAGCCGGGGTTTCGGTCAAGGTCATGCAGGAGCAGAAACGCCTGGACGCCGCAAAATCCACCACCATGCGAGAAATCGAACCACGCATCAGCGAACAGAATAATGTCGAATTCGTGCATGAGTTTATTACTACACACTGGAAAAACCTGCTGTTTATCACATGCGCACGCCAAGGCAAAAACAGCGATACCTGGAAACAGGTGGTGAGCACCATGGACGACCTGATCTGGAGTGTGCAACCGAAAAACACAGACGCAGAGCGACAGCGACTGGCCACCATGCAACCAAAGCTGTTAAACAAGCTTCGCGAAGGCATGCAGCGGCTTTCCATTGCACCGACGGAACGTGATACTTTCATTGCCAGACTGGTGGACACGCACGGGCAGATGTCGACAGGCGATACCCAGCGCACACTGGAGACCTGATCAGCGCTAGGACAGGAGTTTTACATACAGTGACAAGGCGCCAATCAATAGCGGTTGATGAATCAGGTAAATCACCAGGCTGTGCCTGCCGGCCAGGATCAGCCAGCGCAGGTGTGTGGCATTTCTTGTGCCCTGCAGATGCGTTTGTGCCCATTGCATGATATAGGGTCCCGCGAAGAGTCCCAGCAACACCACCCCAATCCAGGGTAACAGGGGAACATAGTCTTCTGTCAGTGGCTTGTGCGTCATCAAACCGATCCAGCGTCTCCCCGGTGTATCAAACCAGGCCGACTGGTACTGCGTCGCGAACAGGATGACGCCGACACCCGCAACCAGATTCAACCACCCGGCACGTACGAACAGCAAACCCAGAACGCTGGCAACGGCAATAAAGTGCAGCACGCCAAAAAAAACCAGGCGCTCGCCAAACATCCACCAGCTGGAAAGACTGACCAATGCGGCGCTCGCGACGAGCAGAATCAGGCGGCGCAGATAACGCCTGACATTGAGCCGTGGCTGGCTGGCCAGCGCCAGACTGACACCGACCAGACCGAGAAACAGGCTGAGAATCAAGGTGCGGAAGTTGAGCCAGAAGGGGTCCTGGTAGAAATCAAACGCCGCCAGCCCGAAATAGCCGAGATCGAAACAGAAGTGATAGACCACCATCAGTAAAATGGCAAATCCACGCAATGCGTCAATACAGACAAGCCGACCCGGATTGGCTTGTCCAGCCATTAGACCTCCTTCGAGGTGGCGGCCGCGCCTGATAGCTGTCCGGCAATCTCTGTCAGGGGCCGGGGTTCTGCAATACCATACCCCTGAGCATAATCGATACCGATCTCTTTGAGATGCGCGAAAATGGCATCGTTCTCGACACATTCCGCGATCGTCTGAATCCCCATCACCCGGGCCAACTGATGAATCGATTTCACCATCTCGCGGTTAATCGGGTCGTCGACAGTATCCCGTACAAAACCACCATCAATCTTCAAATAATCAACCGACAGGTTTTTCAGATAGGCAAACGAGCTCAGCCCACTGCCAAAATCATCCAGTGCGATCTTCATCCGGCGGCTACGAAGCCGGTCGATAAATCTCGTTGCCAACTCGAAATTGGATATTGCCGCCGTTTCCGTAATCTCGAAACATACCGTCCCTGGCAGGATCTGATACTCGCTGATCAATGACAATACCTTATCCTGAAACGACTCATTGCCAAGCGACTTGCCCGACAGATTGATGGAAACGAGTCCCGTTGACCGGGCGCCGCTGTCTGCGCAGCGGGCTGCCCACCATGCAAAAGTGTTACGCACCACCCAAAGATCGACCGACGGCATGAGATCATAGCGTTCAGCCGCGGGAAGAAACAGCCCCGGAGAGACCAGCTCTCCCTGTTCACCGAGCATACGCACCAGTACCTCTCCGTGTGGTGTGTACTCCCTGCAACTGCCGACCGGGACGATATCCTGGAAATACAGGACCAGTTTTTCCGCCTGAATGGCACGGGCAATCTCGCTGACCAACTGGATTTCACTGTGCCGCCTGCCCGACTCACTATCGCTGCCCTGGTAAATGTGAACCTGATTTCGTCCTGTATCCTTGGCCGCGTAACAGGCAATGTCGGCTGCACTGAGGATGCCGGCAACGTTGTCACTGGTTTCCGATATTTCCACAAGGCCGATACTTGCCCCGATCTCGAACACCTTTCCATCCCACATAAAGCGGTGTTCCTTTACGTAAATGCGTATCCTTTCGGCAAGCTCGAACGCAGACTCGGCCGAACAGTCTTCGAGCAGCAGACCGAATTCGTCACCCCCCAGGCGGGCCAATATATCGAATTCCCGTAACAGCAATGGCAGGCTGCCGGCCAGGCGCCGCAACAACTCATCACCCGCCACATGTCCACAGGTATCGTTGACGACCTTGAACTGGTCCAGATCGATGTAACACAGGCAATGCCTTGAATGATTCTTCCTGGCTGTCTTCAGGGCAAGCTCAATAACGCGCTCGAACTCCCGGCGGTTGATCAGTCCGGTCAACTCGTCATGACAGGCCTGGTAGCTGAGACGCTCTGCCATTTTCATCTGTTCTGTCACATCATGGAATACGATCACCGAACCCAGTGCACTGCCATCGGCGGACCGTATCGGGGAACTTCGGCTATTGATGTAAAAACGCGCCCCATCACGTCGAATCAGTTGCCGGTTGCCAATGACCTCGTGCAGACCGTGCCCACCCTGAACACGGCGTTCTCTGGCCGGCTGCTCGCGGTCTATGCACTCTACCAGTCGAAAGACCTCCTGAACCGGACACCCTGTTACCTCCCCCAGCGACCATCCGGTCAGTTGCTCTGCCACGGCATTCATGTACAGTATTTCACCGTTCTGATCGGTTGTAATGACACCATCTCCGATCGAGTGCAAGGTGACCTGGGCACGCTCTTTCTCGTCTCTCAGCGCCTCCATAGCATACTGTTTTTTCTCAACCTCCCTCTCGAGCCGTCTGTTGGTGTCTGTCAACTCGCCAACCAGTTGCTGATTTTCCAGGCCCAGCTCCAGCGAACGCCGCGCGGCCCGGTAATGGGTATGCCCGATGACGGTAAGACCCAGCATGTAAATCAGCAAGATGACGCCCAGCAACTGGTGCGCCGGATCGGACTGCTGTATGAACCACAAGATAGCCGGAATCAGTGCCGGCAGATGTATGGCAAGGAAAGCCGGATACACGACCGCATAGGCGGAAATAGCGCCGGCCGTCACACTGGTCAAAGCCAGCATCAGGAACAGCTGGTACTGTGCGGGCCAGCTGATATCGAACAGCAGGATGCTGCTGCCCCAGATCAAGCCGCTTAACAGATTCCCTATGCAGATCCTCAACACCCATACCACGGCCTGAGAGTCATCGGGCTGCGAGTACCGGTAGGCTGCTACCAGACCCAAACGCAACAGCGTGGCCAATACCAAGCTGCTGATCCATAGCATGAGTTGTTTTCTGTCAGCCGTGTTCCAAAGCACCGCCGTCTGCAGGAGCGCAACGAGCAGGGCGGCGCCGATACCGACCGCAGAGTGGCCAAACAGCAGGCGTGCCTGGCCCGCCAGTAAGCGCTGATCGGTATCAGCACCGCCTGCCGGGTGAATCAGCGAACGGAGTGAGCTGGAGAAGTCAGACAAATTTTGCGCAACTCATTGAGTTTGTTTCATATTATAATAAGTTATAACCCTTTATCGGTGAAAATAGAAGAAAATTAAGGTATTACCTGAAGGGTACTGCAATGGCCGCAGGCTCGGAATTACCGACGACGGTCAGCGTGTACTGTTCAGGCCGACAAAACTGCCATTGTTATTCTCCGCCAACTTGCGCATCAGGGCGGCGAAACGCACGGTATTGATCGGAATGCCCCCCTGGGCAAAAATCACCGGGAAACCGACGGCGTGGATACGAACCCGCCGTTTGCCGGACTTGTCGCTACGGTTCAACTTGTCCACAGTTTCGACCACAGCCTGTATCGAGCCGCGTGCAAAATCATCACCAAATATGTACAGGCTGATGCGCTTGTCACTGGCATAAAAACGGCGTATCGCCGCCTCTATCCCTTCCACCGGACTGGAATTCGAAAACGGTGTCCAGCCGGCAAGCCGTTTGACAATGGCCTTGCGTCGCGCCGGCGTATCCTTGATCCAGCGCCCCCGGTACTGGGAGAACATGTAGTCTCCCATATCGTTCATCACCTGTATGCCCTTGACCTGCGGGTAAATCTCCAATACTTCGCTCACCTTCCTGAGCACCAGAGGCCAGGCATTCTGGTTCATGGAGCCGGAGGTATCGATAATGAATATGATGTACTCGCTATCAACGGGTATGCCACCGATTCTGGCATCGCTGCGCCGGAAACCGGAACCCAGCAAGCGCCGCATCTCTTCAGACAGGCTCTGTTTGGCAGTGGCCAGCCGGCTCTCGATAATACTCTGGGCGTCGTAGTCGTTTTTTGTGGTGCTGTACTGGCCGCGCAGCGATGACATCTCGCCCTTGAGTCGCGCAAGCTTTTGCCGGTTTGTCGAGAGTTGTTCCTGCTTGTCAGTCAGCTCGCGGTTGAGCACGGTGGTTTCCCCACGGATTTCATGCAGTTCCTTTTCCAGCCGCTGCACCAGGCCGGTAAGATCGACCGCCAGCTTTTCGATAACGTGCGGTTCCGATACCTTGACGATAACCAGCAGCAGGATAATAGCGCCGAAGCCGCAGGACACCACATCCAGAAAAGACAGATTGAAGATATCAATACTGCGGCGTCTGCGGCTCATGGCCAGTCTCTCGCCGGTGTCAGAAAAGATCCCTGCGTATCGATGGCCAACCGCCAGTAGGCTGCCGCGGCCCAGGCGTCACCCTCCATCGGCATGAGAACCGTATTGACCGGCACGCCCTTGGGCAGGCTGCGCGACGCCTTTTCGAAGTGGGACAGGCGCTCATCCGATGAAACCGTTGTACCTTTGGGTTTGTTGCGGCCCTGGGTGGGCAGGCCGTCGGTAATGAGCAGGATATTATCCGGTCTGGGTGAGAGTTCTTTTGCCACTGCAAACGCATGATAGAGGCTGGTGCCACCCGCGGGGACCATCTGGTGCAGTGCTCTGACGGCGCCCTCCACCTCCTCGCGGCTGGCGGCCTTCAGCCATTTACCCTCACTGCCGGACAGCGCTGCCTGCGCACGGGTGTTGAAGGTATACAACTGGAAACGGGCATCGGCGGGAAGATTCCCGACCAGCCAGTCCAGTGTGGCCAGGGTGCGCTTCCACTTGGGCGCACTGCGCCTGTGCGATACAGCCATGTTGCGTCGGCGGATCACGTTGATGATGGTATCATCCAGCATACTGGCCGAATTATCGACCAGGATAAGAATCCGCTTGCCGCCGACTTTCAAGCCGGTGAGGTACTGGCGGTCACCTTCACCCGTGACACGGCGGACCTTGTCGCCTTCATCCTGCTCGTCAGCTGCCACCACACCGAGGCGTTTTTTCTCGTCGTCGAGATTCTTCAAATCGGCAGAGAGCCGGTTGACGTGTTGCCGGTTCGCCAGCGTCTGCTTCTCCATCCTGGCAATCTCGATTTCCAGTTCGCGGATATCCCGTATCAGCCGCTCGGCTTCGCCCTCGGTGACCACCAGTTCCTTGGCGCTCGCCTGCAGACTGTTGCGTGCCGTGACCCGTTGTTCGTCACCAAGCAAGACCTCCCGCTCCAGGCGAACCACCTCGGAACGCAGATCCGAAAAGGTCTCGGTGCGCGCCCTGACTGTGTCGTGATTGAGAATGAGTACCAGCAGCACCACCGCCCCGAAGCCGCAGAACATGATATCGAGGAAGGACAGTGAAAATGCCGAGACCGGACGACGTTTCATGCCAGTGTGCTACCGATCAGGTCTTCATCCGCCGCACCATCCAGCGGTCGACATAGCGCTCACTGTCGAGCACCAGCCGCTCCTGCATAAGCTGCAACTGATGGACGAAAAACATCAGCACGATACTGATAACCAGGGCGATAAACGTCGAGTTAAAGGCTACACCGAGGCTGGCTGTCACGCCGGTAATATCGCCCTCGACGGCCCGGTGCGCCTGCCCCAGCGCATTACCGATACCGCGTACCGTGCCTATGAAGCCAACCGAGGGTATCGCCCAGGCGATATAGCGAATAATCGACAACTCGGATTCCAGCCGTTCACCTTCTGAATCGCAGATAGCACGCGCCGCCGTTGAGACATCCTGTACGTTGCGGGTTGCACCGAAGCGCTCAATTGCGGTCAACAGGGCACGTGGAAGCAGCGACTCCCTTGCAGGCTCTGGCAAGGACTGCAGCCGCCCCGCCAGTTCACGGGTATCCTCGGGTCCGATAGGCAAATCCTCGGGTAGCTTCAACAGATCGAGTTCCAGCAACTTCTGCTGACTGTAGACGCCACGTCCCTTGTAGACAAGAATGGAGAGTGCCCACAGCATCAGTACGAAACAGGTTTCCTGTTCGTAATCCTTGATCACGACAAAAAATGAACGTTGTTGCACATAAGCGGGATCAGCCTGCATATTGGCCGCTTCCTGCCGCATGAAGGCGTCGGCCTGCGGCCGTATGAGCGTAACGTACAGGGCGTGCACAATAATGAACGCTATCAACAGGGAAAAGACCTGGTAGACGAACTCGGCGGGAAAGGCTTTTTTCATGGTCATTGCACCCTTGACAGATCAGTGTACCTCATCAGTGAACACTCTAAATATCAACCGGGAACGACACCGCGCTGTCGGCCTCGATTTTTTCAGTGGGCGTAAAGGTGGCGGCCGGTGCCGGTGACTTCTTGCCGGCGCGGTCGCCGCTGTCGGATTCAACTTCCGGTGGGGCTGCGCCGCCGGCCTTTTCCTGCTCCGGCGGTGACAGCGCGTAAGCCCCCGCGGCGGCAAACAGGATAACGAGAAACAGGAACTGGCGTCGCATGGGTTGCTCTCCTTTATCGACTATTCAGCATAACGTGCAATGCGGAAACCGAGATCGCTACGTGGCTCGCGACTGTAATCGCGATAACTCAGACGCAACTCGGTGATGTTACCGCGACGCCAGCTGGAATCACGCACTACGTGGTGCTCCCCGGACGCAGGTCCGGTGGGATCTTTGACCAGCCGTTCAGCCTCTGCGGGGTAGATGGCGTAAAAATCATGGTTCCATTCTGCCACGTTGCCACCCAGATCGTAGAATCCCGCCGGGCTGGCCGCAAAGCTGCCCACCGCAGCGGTACCACGGTAACCGTCGTCATATCCGGGAACTACGTCGGCGAAGCTGTCACTGATTCGCGCGTCGGCGAAATTACCCACCACTTTCGTGGGCGGGTAGCTGCCCGGCCAGGGATAGCGTGCCGGTGATTGCCGGCCCAGCACCCTGGCAACATAGGCCCACTCGGCTTCGCTGGGTAAGCGATAGCCGGTGGTTGCGGGTCTCAACGCAACCATATGCTCACCCTTTTCCTGGTAAGCCACCGGTAGCCCATCCTTCTGGCTGAGCCAGTTGCAATAACGTGCCGCATCATCCCAGCTCACCTTGACAACGGGCTGGTCAGCGCCATCAAATGCGGCGCCCTCGGCCGAACCTGAACTGTGTGACGCTCGAAACAGGCGGAACTGGCCGTTGGTCACTTCTTTTTCACTCATGTAGAACGGGCGTGTCAGCTGAACCAGACGGCGACTCTCGTTGGCCCGGCGTCCGGCCTCCCGGCGCGAGGCGCCCATACGAAACGCAGCAGCCGGACGCACCAATCGCATCACCTGACCGGCGGCGCTTGTCAGTGTATCCGGTGTCGCATCCGCCTTGGCCTGGGCAACAGTCTTGAGGGTCACGTCCAGGTTCTGGCTGACGCCGGCACGCGGGGTTACCGTGACCCGCTGCGTCACGTAACCCGGCTTGCGGAACTCCAGGGTATGGGAGCGGGTGGTCAGACGCAGGCGCCGGGTGGCCTCACCGGCCGGCTTGCCATCCACTATCAGCCTCGCGTCGGCCGGTTGTGCGCTGACAAACACCGTCGCGTATTGGCGCGGCAGGGTAACGATCAGTTCCCGCTCCTCGTCAGGCGCCAACTTCACGCCTTCTGCTGTTGTTGTGTAACCGGGTTTACTCAGTTGCACATCATGCTCCTGCGCAGAGGAGAGTGTCAGGGTCACTGGTGTGGTGCCGTGGAACTCCCCATCCACGCTGATACTGGCCCCGGGGGGAACGCTTTGTAACACCAGCCGGCCATCTGCCGGTGGCAGCCTGATATCTTCCAGCAGCAGCGCCGACCCCGCTGTTATCCGTTGCTGCAGGATCACAGCCTTGTGAGCTGCCATTGACAGGGTGATGGTGTGCGAGCCCTGCAGAATCTGTACATTCAGTGGTGTGCTCCCCACCGGCTCATCGTCATCCACCCGAACCAGGGCACCTGGCGGCTGGCTGCTGATACGCACCTCAGCCCAGCCGGGCCGCAAGCTCAGTGCCAGGTTCTGGGTCTTACCCAGACCGGCAACATCGAGCTGGGTCTCTTCCGGCAGATAACGTTCGGTCTCGACACGCAGCCGGTGTACGCCGCGATCTATTTCCGCAACTGCGCCGGCAGAGTTTGCCATAGGCTCATCATCCACGAACAAACGAAAAGGTACGGCGGGGTCAATCTGTATATGCACCCGCCCCGGCAATTCCTCCATCTGAAAACTGAACTCCTGAAACCCGCCCATGGCGACGTCAAGCGGTTTTTGCAGCACCCGATAACCCTCAAGCGTGGCCTGCAACCGGTAATGCCCGGGTAGCGCCAGCAGTCGACCACCCAGGGATACCGGCGGCAGGAAACCACTGATGGAACGACTTGCCGGCTCGGGCGTGATGCGCACAGCCATGGGGGTCGCCAGCAGTACAAACGCGGCGATCAGAACCAGCGCGGTGAACAGCACGACAAACAATCGCTTCAGCTTGCGATGACCACGCCCCGACGGTGGCGCCTCTGCCAGCACAGACGTAGGCTCCGCCGTCTGCTCCGGCAGTGGCGGTGGGTCGTCTGGCGGCAGCAATGGCGGCTGCGCAAGGCGTTGCCCCAGGCTGATAAATACCTGGTCACCCTTGACGTTCCAGTACAGGACAGCTTCACCCATCTGCACCTGGTCGCCGGATTTCAACCAGGTCGAGTCTGCCACCTGCTCGTGGTTGTGAAACAGTGCATACGAGGGATCGGCGGGCTGGATGTAGGCGTGCCCGTCGGCGAGCGCGATATAGGCCATGACACTGTCACCCGGCACTCCCGGCAACAGCACGTCGCTGCGTTCAGTGCCGCCAACCGTCAGTGGCATGTCGGTGTCACTGGCGCGATGTTCGCCGCGGCCATCCTGAATAAAAAAGACCCGACTCAAACCGGCTCCTCACAACGGATATCGACCGGCGGCGGTGGCTTCCCGGGCGCTACGATGAATACCCGGCGCACGTCACGATAACCCGGTCGTGACCCTACCGCGGTATAAGTCCCCGGACGCAGTTCCAGCTGATGATCGCGGAAACGGCCAAATCGGCCGACATGGTAGATCACCACCTCGGTCTCACCATCCGAGTAAAGCCTGACCAGCAAGGGCACGCGCACCTCGGCTACGTGGCGTTTCAACACGCTTATTTTTTCCGCCAGCCGGGGTTCACCATCAGGTGCTTCACCGGCTGCCAACAGCAGCTTTTCGGCATTGGCCAGGGGTTCGGATGAAGAGATCCGGGCCGGATCGCTGAGATAGTGGTCAAGCTGTTCGTGCAGCCGCAGCCGCTCCTTCGCCCTCACCAGGCCACTACGGGCAAATGCCGCCCTGGCATCCACGGCCAGTGCCTTCTGGTACAGGCTGGCAGCGGCCCGCCAGTTCTCTGCATCAATGGCACTGAGTGCCTGGCGACGCAAACTGGACAGCTGCGCCTGTTGACGCGCGGCTGCCAGCCGCTGACGCGCATCACCCACTGCACTGTCTTCGGGTTTCAGTCTGGCCGCCTCTGTGAGCGCTTTGGCAGCATCGCTCAGTCGGCCGTTATCGAGTGCGCCAAGCGCCTGACTCATGGTGGCACGAAAACGAAGTTCAGTAAGTTGCCCGGAAACCCTTCGCAGATTTTCGCTGGCGGGCTGGTACTCACCGTCCAGCTGCGTCGCTTGCCGATAGGCTGCCTGGGCGGCTTCAAGGTCCTCATTGCTCTCTGCACTTTTACCTGCCCCCATCCACTCGAGGACTTCGGCCCGCACCCCTGCCCGGCGCAGGCCGTGGCTCGCGAGTTCGTGACCGGGCTCGATGGCCAACGCGCGTTCAAACTCGGTCAGCGCAGCCTGAACATCGTCGTTGCCCAACGCACGCTGCCCCAGATCAAGGGCGGCATCAAGCAGAAGGCCACGTTTATCTTGCAGGTTCTGAAGCTTGTGCAAAGCATCGGCATAGGCTTGTGCCGCATCAGTGAAGCGTCGCTCCCCGAACAGGCGATCGCCGGACGCGACCGTGACCGCAGCCTGGCTCCAAGCCGGTTCACCCCAGACCTCGGCATTCTCCAGCTCCAGTTTTGCCTGCAGCTGCAGGAACTGTTGCAGGGTTTGCTCGGCCTGTGGCCGTGCGCTGTCAACATCCTCACCAACAGCCGGCCGTGCCGGGATCTGAGCTTGTTCTGGCGGGTGCTGTTGCAGTGTGGGTGTCGCATATCTGGATACCAGTTGCGGAAGTGCGAAAATAACCCCCAGACCGAGTAATACCGCAGTGGCAAGCGCGATCCACACCCACCGGTAACCGGCAACGGTGGATCCATCACTATCCAACGACGTGCCCGGCGGACGCAACGGTGGCCGTAAGCCGGGCGTATCCGGACCTGTTCCAGCTTGATTACCCGAACCCATGCTTTGTTCTCAGTCTTCAGTCCCGGTTAAACCGGTTTCCGATAGATAGATGCTTTTCAGCAGGGCGCGCCATTTGTTGTATTGCACCTCGGCGGAACCGGTCAGCTCGTGGGTTTCACCCTCGACTTCAACCACCAGTGGCCGTGTCTCTGACGAAAACGATTCACCCAGCTCTTCGATGGCTTCGCGATGGATGGTGGTTTCCGAGTCCTTGTCAAAACCCGTCTTTATTGCATAGGCACCACCCACGATCATCACATTACGCAGGCTACCGGTTGAGGCTCGCGTACTGTTGCTACCGAGCGCTTCAATGGCGATGGCGCCGAGAATCGCAGCCGCACCCATTAATTTGCGGTTTCTCGCCTGGCGCTGAATTTCACGCATCGCCGCCAGCTCCTCCCCGCGTGTCTGACGCCACTGCTCATAAGGGTCTTGCATCTCCTGGTAGAAATTGTCGAAGTGGCCGTTCAGCGTATCGATGAGCAGAAAATCCCTTTCGCGGATGGCGCTCACACGCTGGTACATGGGATCATCCAGCGCCGGCAGACGCGTCACCGCAAAGCGATCGTCCTCACTGCGCTGGATATAGCTTGCAAAGGCATCCGGCGCCAGATCAGCCGCGAAACGCAGTGCCGCGACCCGGCGCACGGTAACGATATCCTCGGCTGCCAGCATGGCCCGGTGTGCCGCCAGGTCGTTGGCAATCACATTGTAGAGCGCCTGGAACACCTCCTCACCGGATTGCCCGGCACTTCGGTAAGCCTCCACGCTGACCTCGGCCTCGTAGGTCGAGCTGAACCACTCGCGGCCCGAGGCATCCTGTGCAGTGATTGCAAGTTCGAGGTTTTCTCCATCCGAAACCACAATGCTACCCCGGACCAGCACCTCAGCGCCCTCGGTACCCTGCGGCACCACCCGGACCGCACCCCAGTAACCGGTTTTTTCCATGGTGTCCCGCAACTGCAGCGGCATATAGCGGGCTTCGGCCTCGCGGATTTCCTTCGACAGACCGCTGGCCTCTTCTTGATCATCAGGCAAGGCGCCGGGCTCAAACAGCTCGATCCAGACATCGAGTAACTGGTCTTCAGGAATCTCGGTCGCGGACTTCTGCACCTGCTCGTCGTTGTTGACGTTCTGGTGAGTACCGAGGGTACTGCATCCTGCCAGCAGGATCAGCACCAGGGTAGAAGACAGCAGATACCGCAACGTCATGATATATCACCCCGCTTTACCGGGTCCCCTGCTTGTATTTTCGATATTCTTCCCAAAGCTTTTTCTTCAACTCGGGATTTGTTTCCTTCTCCGCCGCCTCACGCATCTGGCGTGCGACCAGATCGTCGTCGCTGCCATCCGGTATATCCGCCGGTTGCCCCGTGGCTCCGGTTCGAGTCCCGCCGCCACCGGCCGCACCGCTCGGCGGCTGGTCACCCGCGCCGCTGCTCACCGGCTGACCTCCGCTAACTGTCTGAGCACCGCTTTCGCCAGCGTCACCCGTCTGAGCGCCTTCGGCACCGCTATCACCCTCACCCTGCCCGCCGCCCTGGCCACTACCGGCAACACCGCTACCGCCAGCATCTGATCTTGGCGCCGCCGCCTTCACCCGCTCCTGTTCACGCAGCAACATTTCGTCAAACTCACCCAGTCCCGCATTGAGCTCGGCGTCCATTGTCGCCGTTCGCTCGCTACTGGTCTGCTCGCTGCGCTGATCGATGGGCGCCGGCCTGGCAACACTCGACAGGCTGGCCAGGCACCGCGTCTCATCAAGCAGCCGGACATCTGCCTGGGCCAGCATCAGGCAATCCTGGTTGACGCGCTCACGCAGCCTGGCCAGGTAAGCGGCGTAATCGGCCGCCTCGGCAGCCCCCAGCGTGCCCCGCTCCTGTTGCTGCCGGTAGTCGCGTTGCGCAGCGGTCAGCACTTCATGATCCGCCTGCAAACGGTCCAGCAGGGCTTCCTGTCCGGCGCCGGCCGCAAAGGCTGAAAACTGGATCGATAAAATCACAATTAATTTGGCAATGTACATTGAAAAAGTTCCACATTCCGCCCCGGAACCCGAAATGGCGGGTCTACGCTCAATAATACTTGTTAAGTTTAGCCTGTGCGACAAGGTGAAACAGGGGGAAATAACCTAAGGTCCATTTAATCAACAAGTTATGTTGTCAGCGCCACCATTGTATAGTTTTTAAATTCGTTCCGGCTTAAGGGACGGCTGAAATAGAACCCCTGGAACAGGTGACATCCCTTATCTTCGAGAAAAGCGAACTGACTGGCTGTTTCCACACCCTCCGCGACCACACTCAAACCCAGGTGTCTGGCCATGGAAATGATCGTTTCAACAATGACCGCATCGCCGGGTTCTGTCTCGATATCCCGCACAAATTTGTCGTTGATCTTTAACTGATCCAGGGGCAATTGTTTCAGGTAAGCCAGTGATGAATAGCCGGTGCCGAAATCATCAATCGCAATGCGTATACCCAGCCGTTTGAGAGCATTCATCTTGTCAATCGTGGCTTCAATATTCTCGATAACGATGCCCTCTGTCAGTTCGATCATCAGGTCTTTGGGATCGGCTCCCGCATCTTTCAGTATCCGTATGACATTCTCAACAAAATCCGCCTGACGAAACTGCCGGGGACTGATGTTGACCGCAACGTGACTTATCGGACAGCCCTTGATGCACTCGCAGGTCTCTTTCAGTATCCATTCCCCGAGCTCAAGAATCAGGCCGGTTTCCTCGGCGATCGGTATAAAGTCCGCGGGGAGGACTATCCCCTTATCGGGGTGAAGCCAGCGCACCAGCGCTTCAGCCCCCGTTAAATTCCCATGAGAATCCAACTGTGGCTGAAAATAGATTTCAAATTTTTTCGCTGCGATTGAGGCCCTGAGCTCTTTTTCCAGCAACAGTCTTTTATCCGCCGCCTCCTGCATGTCCGGATGGTAAAACGCTATGGTATTTCTGCCCTCTTCCTTGGCGCGATACATCGCGGTATCAGCCTGTTTTAATACATCTGCCGCCGTCTCGTCTTTTTCCGGAAACAGGGTTATGCCGATACTGGAGGTAATGGTGTGTTCATAGCCCTGCAGGTAGTAGGTACTACTGATTGCAAACTGAATTTTCTGCGCCACATTCAAGGCCTGTCGTATGGCTGGATTTCTGCTGGAATATTCGCCCGTTATCAGAACCACGAATTCGTCCCCACCCAGTCTCGCCGCTGTGTCTTCTTTTCTGAGCTCGGATCGCAGCCGCTCTGACAACTGGACGAGCAACTCATCCCCGATGTGGTGCCCGAGTGAGTCATTGAGGGTCTTGAAATTATCCAGGTCAAGGAAGAGCAGGCTTCCATACAGCTGTTGACGCCTGGCCACCTCCAGCTCATGCTGGATACCTTCCAGCAGCAGGCGGCGATTCGGCAATCCGGTCAAAGGGTCATAAAACGCCAGGCGACGGATCTGTTCCTCCGATTTTATACGCTCCGCATTGGTGAGCGCTTGCAGAAAGCGGTCGGCAATTTCCCCCGAGAATCGAATCTCATCATCCTGCCACTCGCGCTCGTCGCCTATATGCTCAAAACAAACGATACCGCTGAGCTTTCCTCCGACCCGTATCGGACTGTTCAGCAAGGATGTAATTCCATGCGCCTGCGCATAGTCCCTCAGTTCGCTTGTCCGGTGGTCCTCGAACAGGTCAGACACGGCGATAGACCGGTCTCTCCGTATGGCTTCAAAATAGACAGGGATATCCTGAATTTTCAGCGGCTCCGCCTGCACATGCCGATCGGTACCCTTCTCGTAGAGATCGACGGCCTCAAAATGTTTTTGCTCGTTATCGATGAGCCAGATGCTTGCCCGCGCTACATTGATAACCTCCGCAGCGGTTGCGTTTATCATTTTCGCCGCCCGGCCAATGCCCCCCTGGAACAATGCGTCATGTAATGAAAGTCTGACAATAGCGGCGTGCTGCCGGTTAACCCGCGCCACCTGCAAATCTTTAACGGCCTGATCCGCCTTGCGCTTCTCTATTTCCTGACGCAGTTCCTCGGTACGTTCAATCACGCGATTTTCCAGCCTTTCATGGGCGTCGCGGAGCTTGTTCTGTACCTCATACAGTTTCCGGCTGCGCTGGTTAAACCAGTAGGCGAGCTCACCGAGTTCACTTCTGTCCGATATCTCCAGCAACTTATCCCCCGAATCCGTTGCTGCTGATAACAGCTTGAGTTGCCCCGACATCTCGGTAACAGGTCTGACGAACATGCGTCTCACCAGAAAAAAAACAGCCGCCAGGGAGCCCAGCACCGCGAATACAGTATAGGAAGCCAGATTCCTGTAGATGACATCCGCTGCATCTGTCGCCCTGCTATAGGGCATAACAGTCACGATCTTCCAGTAGGTCTGCGGCATCTCGAACACAGCTGCAAAAGTTGATTCGCCAAGAAGTAAGTCGTCATCGAGGTGCACTTGCTGAATTTCATGTTCCGCCGGTCCGGCTGCTTGCTGCATATCTGCAAGCACAGCCGTTATCAGTTGTGCTTCGTGCCGCTCAATCTGGTAGCTCTCCTCCGCTATAGTCGCGGCGAGGTCTTCGCTATATATACCCGCTGCTGTTGCAGTGGAAACAAGCTGATCGATGACGGTTTGTACCGCCGCCGCGAGCGGCTTGAATGTCGGCTGTTTCGAAGCCAGCTCGCCAATACCGATAAATTCCTCGGTGCGCCCGCCTTGATCGTCCGTAGCGTATATTTTGGTCAGGCTCTCGTCGGGAAAAGACAGGAATTTACCGTTGCGATCCACCGCAAAAGCATAGCCGCCGAAAGAGCGGGAAACGTCCTCGAGAAAAGCCTGCAGGCCCTCGAGCTTGAGATCGACCGTAGATACACCATAAAACTCCTCGTCCCGGTACATTGGCACCGCGACCGTCACCATCGGTTGATAGGAATAGGGATCCATGTACGACTTGGACCAGAACGCCTCACCTTGCGCGAGGTGTCTGGCCGGAACATACCACTCCTCATGGTGATAACCGGGGCCTTTGGGGTCATTGTAATCGTCATAGTATTGCAGCACCCCCTGGCTGTTCCGACCCCAGAAAAAACTGCGGCGCTCGATCTCCGGATCATACTGGTAGGGCGCCGGCCACAGCCCGCCTCCGGCGATAAAGCTCTCCGTCCCTTCATAGTTCAAAAGATGCTCGGTCAGTTTTTTGTTGAGCGAGTCATCGGGCAGCAGTTGCTCCCCCAGGTTGGCCAGCGCTGTCGCCAGCGACTCAGCCAGCGCGATGCGACGGCCCAGTTCCGAAACAATGTTTTGCCCCGCCAGGATAACCTGTTCGTGCGCCTGTTTTTCCAGCAGGGGTTTTCCTACGGTCGAGAGGACGCCGAAAACGGCGCTGAGAATAAGCAGAAAAAAGACGATAAAGAGCGCGGAAACCCTGAACTGGAGGCTATTCCAAAAATACTTCATCAAATAAGCTTATCACTTATAGCTAAGAAAATGGCAGCTACGACGGCGTTAGAGCCAGTGTCCTGTGTTCTAAATGAGTGTATCGGTTGTTTCCTTCAGCAGACCCAGCCAGGCGATTGAAAGCCCATCCAGTTGCTTGCGATTGTATTCGATGGTATCGATAATCTGCCTGGCGCGTCGCTTCAGAAATGCAGAGCTAATTCGGAGATCCCCTGATATTGTACTCGACAACGTCACGTGGGCACGCGGGCCTGGAGCATTGATCTACATCAAGGCTCGCCGGTCGGATGAAGCAAACTGCCACATAAATCTGATGTACATCGCAAAACCGCTTTTATTAATGGCTTGCATCACCTGCGCGGCGCTTGTCCATGCTTCGGAAAGCATTGAAGTCAAGATTACCGGTATCGAGGGCGAACTGCTTGACAACGTCACCGTTCAACTGGGCATTGCGCAGCTTGCCGGACAAACGGCATTCATCCCCCTGCCCGTAGCCGACAAACAGGACAGCGAAATAACGGAAGCCTCTGTACGCAGCTTGCACCGTGCTGCACCAAAAGAAATCCGCCAGGCACTGCAACCCTTTGGCTATTACTCACCTGTTATTAAATCAACCCTCGAAAGAGTGGACGAGCGCTGGCTTGCCGGCTATCAGGTCGAAGCGGGCGAGGCGACACTCATTGACAACGTTAATCTGGATATACAGGGTGATGGCCGGGACAATACCGATCTGCGCAAAGTGCTTCAATCAACGCAGCTTGCCCGCGGGCAGCGATTGCAGCATAGTCACTACGAAGCAACCAAGGCGGCACTGATCAAGGCTGCGCTCGCGGCCGGCTACCTGGACGCCCGTTTTACCCGCAGTGAAATTCGCGTTAACCCTGGGCATCACAAAGCCGAAATAACACTGATTCTCGACACCGGCCAGCGTTATTATTTCGGTGATATACGCATTGATCAGCAGATTCTGGATCCGTCGTTCCTCGGCGGCTTTGTCAAAATCGAGCCAGGTATGCCGTTCAATACGGACAAATTGTTAGCGCTGCGGCTGGCACTCGATGATAGCGGCTTCTTTTCGCGTGTTGAAGTCGATATCCAGCGTAAGGCGGCAGAAAACTTCCATATCCCCATCCTGATCAAAACAGAAGCCGCGAAAAAGTGGCGCTTCGGCACCGGTCTTGGCTTCGGCACGGATACCGGGCCGCGGGTCACGCTGGCGGCCGAGCGCCGCCGCATCAACCGTCGTGGACACAGTATCGTGACCGATTCACTGCTGTCCGGCATAAAGCAAAGCGTTGGCGCCCAGTACAAGATACCCATCGGCAATCTGGTCTCTGACCGGCTGGTATTCAGCAGCACCGCGACCTGGGAAGACGTCGCCGATGACGGCGATTCGAGACGCCTGACGCTGGGTATCAGCCGAAACGAAAACTGGCGACAATTCCAGCGCCAGCTGTATATCAAGTTCGAACGTGAGGATTTCACGCTCGGTGAAGATGATGGAATCGTGAACTACTTTATTCCCGGCGTGACCCTGTCCCGCCTCAAGGCCGACAACGTCCTGTTTCCACGCCGCGGCTACAGCTGGTCTGCGGATATGCGTGGCGCTGCTGCCCTGCTGGTCTCAGACACCACGTTTTTCCGCGGTGAGGCAACCGGCCGCGCTGTCTATCCACTCGCCGAACAGGCCCGCGTCCTGTTCCGGCTGCAAGCCGGTGGCATGACCGTCGAGGATTTTGCGGAACTGCCGACAACCGAACGCTTTTTTGCCGGTGGTGACCGAAGTGTGCGCGGCTACAAGTATCAGTCCCTGGGCCCGGCCGATGAAAGCGGTGAAAACACGGGCGGCAGATACCTGTTGACCAGCAGTGCCGAAGTGGACTACCTGGTCTGGAAAAAATGGGGGGGCGCGCTTTTCATCGACGCGGGAAACGCGGATGACGATTTCCCCCCGAATCTGGAGATCGCTGCCGGTGCCGGTCTGCGCTGGAAGACACCGGTAGGCATGCTGCGCCTCGATGTTGCGCATCCGTTCAGCAACAGCGACGACAATCTGCGCATCCACGTCAGCATCGGACCGGATTTGTAATGAGAATTCTGTTGCGCGTTCTGATCATTATGGTTTTCTGCCTGACCATGGTGCTGGTTTATGCGTCGACCACCCAGCGGGGACTGAAACTGTTATGGCAGAGTCTGCAACCCCTGCTACCAACGGGTCTCACCATCGAGAATGTGGAAGGCCGCCTGACAGGACCACTGACAGTGACAGGCCTGAAGTTTCGCAACGACGGCTTCAGCCTGGCCCTGGATTATGCCGAGCTGGAATGGACACCGTCACGACTTTTGTCCGGCGAGCTGCAGGTGGATCGCCTGATGCTGGACGACATCCGCTACAGCCCGGGCGAAAAAGCAGCGCCGGTGGCAGCGGAGCCGATGGCCTTACCGGAACGTATCGCACTGCCTGTCGCGCTAAACCTTGAGCTGTTCAGGGTACGCAACGTCACGATTTATACAGCAAGCGGCACCGAGGCCCTCATCATCGAACAGGGCGAGACCAGCCTGTCCTACCGCGATATGGCGCTGGAGATTCGCCAGGTATCCGTTCAGTCGGCAGACTTTCAGATACAGGGTAGCAGCAGGCTCGAAACGGCTGGTGATTACCCGCTGGAGGCTGCACTCGACTGGCGCCTCAAGCCACCGGACTATGCAGAAATACAGGGCCGGACGGCGCTTTCCGGCACCCTGCAACGCCTGCTGATCGCTCAGACGTTCAATGAAACCTACCCCGTCACTGGCGAATTTATGCTCACCGGCTTGCTGGACAACCCTTCCCTGGAAGCCAAGGTCGGGGTCGACGGCCTGGCACTCAAAGCGATCAACAACGACCTGCCAGCCATGGTCCTGATAGCAGATATCCGGGCTGACGGTCCGCTGGATGCCCTTGCCCTTAGCGGCTCACTGGATATCGACAGCGAAGACTTGCCGAGGGTGCGCGTAGACGCCGCGGCGAAATTATCTAACGCCAGCGTCGAGCTCGAGTCGTTGCGACTGACCAGTCCTGCTAATGAGATGGAGGTGCGCATCTCGGGGCCTGTCGATTTCGAAACCGGCGCCATAGGCTTCGATCTTCACGCCGACTGGAGCCGGGTACGCTGGCCGCTGGCTGGCGCGGCACAACTGGAGAGCCCGTCGGGACAGTTGCATCTCAGGGGATCGCTGGACGACTACCTCATCGACAGCCGGATGACGCTGGCCGCTCCCGGCTATACCGGGGCGGACCTGTCCTTGCAGGGCAAAGGAAATCAGGACGCCCTGCAGGTTTCCGAGCTGGCCATCGATACCCTGCGCGGTCATCTGCAGGCTACGGCCACTACAGTCTGGCGGCCCCGGCTCGAGGCCAGCTTCGAGCTTAGCGGAAACTCACTGGACCCGGGCGTTATCTTTGCCGAGTGGCCCGGGAAACTCGATGTGCAGCTGGCGGGTCGCGCAGAATTCTCTCTCGCGGGACTGGTCGCAGAAGTTCCCCGGCTTCGGGTCAACGGGCAACTGCGTGACCTTCCGGTCAAACTGGAGACACAGGGGGATTATCAACAAGACACCCTGGCCATCGAAAAACTCGTGCTTGTCTCCGGGCCGAGTTCGTTGCAGCTCAGCGGCTCGCTCGGCACGAGCCTGGATCTGGACTGGAAACTCGACAGCCCGGATCTGCACAGCCTGCTACCCGCCGCCTCCGGACGTCTCGCCGGCCGGGGTCATGTCAGCGGTACGCTCGCCGCCCCGGTCGGAAGAGCCACACTCAGCGGTTCTGAGCTGCGTTACGGCAATGATCGATTGAGCAACATCGAACTCGATGCCGCAGTCGATATCACCGCTGCGACTGAGTCGAGTCTCGAACTGAAACTCGGCGCGGGCCTGATCCAGGGGATCACGATAAACAGCGTGGATCTACAGGCCGAAGGCATCCCCGCGAAACATAGCGTACAGCTGAGCGCTAACAGCAGCCTTGTCGACGGACGATTAGAAGCGAACGGCAACTGGGAACACGAAGCCTGGCACTTCGACCTGCACGATGCACAACTTGGCTATGCCGACTTTGCACCCTGGACACTGGATAAATCTTTCCACGGTCAGCTTGGCCGGGACAGGCTGGCCGCGGATCGATCCTGCTGGCACAGCGCTGGAGCACGACTGTGCCTGAGCGGCGAGTTTACATCCGGCACAGGCAACGGCGAGCTCGAACTGCGAGACCTGCCGCTGGACTACTTCGCCAGCCTGCTTCCGCCAGACCTTGAAGCGCAAGGCACCCTGGAACTCGTCGGCGAAATAAAACAGCAAAAAGGCCAGCCGCCGACGACACACCTGCGGCTGGACTCTCACGCCCTGGCGCTGGTTTTTGCCGGGGCGGGCGACCGGCCAGACGTCCGCGTTGAAGCCCGCAACGCGAGATTAAACCTGCACGGCGACGAGCAAAAGACGCAGCTCGATGGGTCACTGCGGCTCGACAACAATGCGGAGCTGTTGTTGGAGGCGACCGTCAGCGGTACTGATCAGGACTTTCTCAAACGCACGCTCAGCGCTCATACCCATATCGAGATACCGGACATCGCTTTTCTGGACGCCTTTATACCCCAAATCAGCGATGCGCGGGGCTCACTCCAGGGCAGTATGCGCCTCAGTGGCAGCCTGCAGGCGCCGGTGCTCCAGGGGCGAATCAGCAGCAGCGATACTCAGCTGACGCTCGATCAGCCAGGGATTACGCTGGAGGAGGTCCAGATGACACTTGAGGGAAGGCCCGATGGCAACCTTGCCTTGGATCTGGCGGCTCGCTCCGGCGATGGGCAATTAACCATCAAGGGTGACAGTCAACTGCATGCCAAACCGCGTAGCGCACATTTCAGGATAACGGGCAATGATTTCCAGGTCATGGATACACGCGAGGCGAAAATCAGCGCTTCGCCGGATCTCAACCTGAGGGTGAGCGAAAGCCACCTCGATATTGAAGGACAAATCGGGATACCAAGCGCCAGCATCAGACCGAGAAAATTACCGGAATCCTCGGTCTCGGTGTCAGCGGACCAGGTCATCGTCGCGGATGACGAGGAAACGGCTGCCGCAAAAGATTATCAGCTGTCATCAAGAGTCCGTTTCATCCTCGGCGAGCAGGTCAAATTCGATGGCTTCGGACTGAAGGGGCGCATCACCGGCAACCTTATCAGCAAAGATCAGCCCGGCAAACCGACAACCGCGAGTGGCGAGCTGGCCATAGAGGATGGCAAATACCGGGCCTATGGCCAGAATCTCGATATTCGGACCGGGCGCCTGCTGTTCGCCGGCGGCCCGATCACGGAACCCGGGCTTGATATTGAAGCCGTAAGACGGCCGTCGCCCGGCATCCTGGTCGGCGTAAAAGCGCGCGGCAATATGCGTAAACCCGACTTTTCGCTGTTTTCAGAACCGAGTATGTCACAGTCTGACCAGCTGTCCTGGCTGGTACTGGGGCGTCCGCTGGAAAGCAACACCTCCTCGCAGGACAGAAACTCCATGAATCAGGCGGCCATCATGCTGGGCCTCGGCGGGGGGCTCGCGCTGACCGAGGAATACGGAGAAAAGCTTGGTATCGATGAAATCTCTATCGAGTCTGATCCGGACGATGAGACCAATCAGGCGTCGCTTCAGGTGGGAAAGTACCTGTCACCCAAACTGTTTGTCAGTTACGGTGTTGGCATCTTTGAACCCGTTTCCACGCTGCGACTTCGCTATGCATTGGGAAGTAAATGGAAACTGGTTGGAGAATCAAGCGCACTGCGCAGCGGCGCTGATCTGTTCTACGTCATTGAGCTTGGTAAATAACAGAATCCGGATCATTCCGTTTTTCCGTCTCCCAGGTGCCGGCAAACATTGCCTTGAATGTGAACTTGCGGGTAACGCTATTGGCGAAGTTGTCGAACCGAAGGGTTCTCATCAAGACCTCCCTCTCCGCCACATAAAAAAAGCCCCTAAGGGGGGCTTGTTGTATGTGGCGGAGAGGGAGGGATTCGAACCCTCGATGAGTGTTAACCCATACTCCCTTAGCAGGGGAGCGCCTTCAGCCACTCGGCCACCTCTCCCATTTGCAAAAAAGACCGGATATCGGTCCTTTGCAGGGTGCGGGTAGGATACCGACGCTTGCTCATCAGGTAAAGTTAAATCAGCTGTCGGCGTTTTCTACAGAGCCGGCTTCCGCGTCTTTTTCGCGCTTGATACGTTCATAGATTTCTTCGCGATGGACCGCCACTTCCTTTGGCGCATTGACACCGATTCGAACTTGATTACCTTTAACACCCAGTACGGTAACCGTGACATCGTCCCCGATCATGAGGGTTTCGCCGACCCTTCGTGTAAGTATTAACATTCCTAGCGTCTCCTTAGTCCTGCTCGCTCACCAACTTTACGAATTCCATAGTCGGCAGTTTTTTTCAGGCCACCAACATATTGCTTATGTCGGCCACCCACTGCAAAACTATAACTACCCAACAGATTTATGTTTTTATTGGATATTCTGATAAATGGCAAGTAGTGGTTTCCGAATATTCAAGCCGTTGCCACCTGATCCAGATGGAACGCCTCGTGGAGAGCTCGAACACCCAGTTCAAGGTATTTTTCGTCGACTACCACCGACACCTTGATTTCGGACGTTGAGATCATTCTTATGTTAATCGCTTCCTTTGCAAGGGTTTCAAACATAGTTGAAGCAATACCGGCGTGCGAACGCATACCGACACCAACCAGGGATATTTTAACAATCCTGGCATCACCAGTAACTTCGCTGGCGCCCATCTGTTCCGCCGTCTGCTGCAGAATTTCCATACCCCGCTGATAGTCGTTACGATTCACGGTGAAGGTGAAATCGGTGGTCTTGCCGTCGGGAGCAATGTTCTGGATAATCATGTCCACTTCGATATTGGCCTCCGCAATGGGGCCCAGGATCCCGTGCGCGACACCGGGCTGATCCGGAACACCGAGTACCGTCAGCTTCGCCTCATCTCGATTGAAAGCGATCCCGGAAATTAACGCCTGTTCCACACCTTCGTCCTCATAAGTAATCAGCGTACCTTCACCTTGCTCGAAACTGGAAAGCACGCGCAATGGCACATTGTACTTGCCCGCGAACTCCACGGCACGGATTTGCAGCACTTTTGAGCCCAAACTGGCCATTTCCAGCATTTCTTCAAAGGTAATTCGTTCCAGACGACGCGCATCGGGTTCGACCCGGGGGTCAGTTGTATACACACCATCCACATCGGTAAATATCTGGCATTCATCAGCCTTCAATGCAGCGGCAAGTGCAACTGCCGTGGTATCAGAGCCGCCCCTTCCGAGAGTGGTGATATTGCCGCTTTCATCCATGCCCTGGAAACCGGCCACCACCACCACACGGCCTGCGGCCAGATCCGAACTGACGCTATCGGCGTCGATATCGAGGATTCTTGCTTTGTTATGCGCGCCATCCGTCAGAATATGTACCTGCGCACCGGTATAGGAACGCGCTGCGCAGCCCCGTGCCATCAGGGCCATGGACAGCAATGCAATGGTAGCTTGCTCACCGGTCGCCAGCAGTACGTCCAGTTCGCGGGGCACAGGACGCTCGGACAGGGCGGCAGCCATGGACAACAGACGATCCGTTTCACCACTCATAGCCGATACTACGACCACTAAGCCATAGCCCTGTTCCCGATACTGAATGATTTTTTCAGCCACGGCTTGAATACGTTCGGGTGTTCCGACCGAGGTGCCGCCGTATTTTTGGACTATGAGTGCCATATCTGCTGGAAAATGCGGTAGATCGCGCCAAAACCGATGATTAAACTACAAATTGAGGCAGGATAAAACTGCTATTTGAGGCTAGTGTCCTGTCGCGTATTAAATATACCTAGCGGTAGTTAATACGAAACAGGGCACTAGACCGCCTCGGATGAGGCGATTTGCTGCTTGACCCAGTCTACAACCGACGCCAGCGCCGCTTCGAGGTTCTCCGGCTGACTGCCGCCGGCTTGTGCCATGTCCGGCCGACCGCCGCCGCGACCGCCAATCTGGCTGGCCACGTGATTCACGAGTTCCCCGGCCTTGATGCACCTGGTTTCTGCCTTGGTGACGCCTGCAACCAGGGCGACTTTGCCATCCGTGACGGCGCCTAATATGACGGCTGCAGCACCCAGTTTATTTTTCAACTGATCCACGGTATCGCGCAGGCTCCTGGCGTCGGCACCCTCCAGCCTGGCCGCCAACACCTTGATACCGTCCACATCCCGCGCCTGCGCCGACAGGTCACTGCCCTGGCTGCTGGCCAGTCTGGCTTTCAGCGCTTCCAGCTCTTTTTCCAGCTTGCGGTTACGTTCCAGTAACTGGCCCACCTTGGCCACCGTGTCCTCCCGGCCGATTTTCAGCAGATTCGCAACCTCGCTGACATTCTTTTCAGTTTCACCGATATATTCCAGAGCACCAGCACCGGTTACAGCTTCGATGCGGCGTACGCCGGAAGCGATGCCGGCTTCCGAGACAATCTTGAAGACACCGATATCACCGGCCCGGCTGACGTGTGTCCCGCCACAGAGTTCAACCGAAAAATCACCAATCGACAGCACGCGCACTTCATCGCCGTACTTCTCGCCGAACAGTGCCATGGCACCAGCTTCCATGGCCTGGTCAACCGCCATAATGCGGGTTTCCACGTCGGCGTTGGCGCGAATCTGCTCATTCACCAGGGTTTCTATGCTTTGCAGCTCTTCCGCGCTGAGCGGCTGAAAATGCGAAAAGTCGAAGCGCAAACGTTCAGGATCCACCAGCGATCCTTTTTGCTGCACGTGGTCACCGAGCACCTGGCGCAATGCTGCGTGCATCAAGTGAGTCGCCGAGTGATTCAGACGTGTTGCTGCACGGCGCTGCTCGTCAACCAGTGCTTCAACCTTGTCTCCCTGCCTGATCTCACCCCGCGTCACCAGGCCGATATGCGCGAATACGCCGTCGCCCTGCTTGCGGGTATCGCTGACCCGAAACAGGCCACCCGCACCGCTGTGGATGACACCACGGTCACCCACCTGGCCACCGGATTCCGCATAGAAGGGCGTGCGATCGAGCAATGCGATGCCTTCTTCGCCATTACGCAGGACTTCGATGGCTTCTCCACTTTTATATAACGCTGTGATAACGGCTTTGTCCGTCAGGCATTCATAGCCGGTAAATTCGCTACTGCCTTCGACATCGAGCCCATGCGCGTTCAACGCTTCAAAACTGCTGGCGGCTCGCGCTCTGGCGCGCTGGGCTTCCATTTCGGTTTCAAAGCCGGGCATATCAAGCGACAGACTGTGCTCCCGCGCAATGTCGGCGGTCAGATCGACCGGAAAACCGTAGGTATCGTAGAGCTTGAACACCGTGTCCCCCGGAATGACATCGCCCTGCAGACCGGATATGGCCTCTGCGAGGATTTTCATGCCATGGTCGAGGGTTTCCGCAAAGCGGACTTCCTCCTGCTCCAGAACCCGCTCGACTTGTGACTGTGCCTTGGCCAACTCCGGGTAGGCATCGCCCATTTCCCGGACCAGCGGAGCAACCAGTTTATGGAAAAACGAATCACGCCTGCCGAGCTTATGACCGTGACGAATGGCGCGCCGGATAATGCGGCGCAGAACGTACCCGCGCCCCTCGTTGGAAGGAATCACGCCATCGACAATCAGAAATGCACAGGCGCGTATATGATCAGCAATAACGCGCAGTGACTTGTCTTCCAGGTCACTGACACCCGTGACCTCAGCAGTCGCCTTGATCAAATGCTGGAACAGATCGATTTCATAGTTGCTGTGAACACCCTGCAGTATAGCGGCCAGACGCTCCAGCCCCATGCCGGTATCCACCGACGGTTTTGGTAAGGGCTGTAATTCACCACCGACATCGCGGTCGTACTGCATGAACACCAGGTTCCAGATCTCGATATAGCGATCACCGTCCTGTTCCGGTGTGCCCGGCGGTCCGCCGGGCACACCGGGGCCGTGATCGTAGAATATTTCCGAACAGGGCCCGCAGGGGCCGGTGTCCCCCATGGACCAGAAGTTGTCTTGCGCACCGATACGGGAAAAGCGCTGTCGGGACGCGCCGATATCGTTCAGCCAGATGTCCATCGCATCGTCGTCTTCGTCGAAGACCGTGACCCACAGGCGATCTGCCGGCAGCTTCAGCACTTCGGTCAGAAACTCCCAGGCGTAACGAATGGCGTCGCGCTTGAAGTAATCGCCGAAGCTGAAATTGCCCAGCATTTCAAAAAAAGTGTGGTGGCGTGCCGTATAACCGACATTTTCCAGGTCATTGTGCTTGCCGCCGGCACGCACACAGCGCTGTGAGCTGGCGGCACGCGCATAATGGCGCTGCTCCCGCCCGCGAAACACATCCTTGAACTGAACCATTCCGGCATTGGTAAACAGCAGGGTGGGGTCGTTGGCGGGCACGAGGGGACTGGAAGGCACCAGTTCATGGCCCTTTGCCTGAAAATAATCCAGAAAGATCTTGCGGATATCGGATGTACTGAACTTGCTGCTCATGACGCAGAAAGGTACAGGATAAAGGCCGGGGGGTACAAGTGATTCCGCTGTTCAGGCAAGAAGGAAAACCCGATTTTTACGATAAACCTTCGCGTCCTTAAAGGTGAATCGCCATGAGGCGAGAGAAGGTGCCCTGGGGTGCAAGGTGAATCGCCATGAGGCGAGAGAAGGTGCCCTGGGGTGCAAGGTGAATCGCCATGAGGCGAGAGAAGGTGCCTTGGCGCGCGCCCGGTTACGGCACCCGAAAACAATGTCTGTCATGCAACAGCAAAAACTGCCCGGATCTGGTCAGAGGTAAAACCCCGCTGCTGCAAAAAACGCATCTGTTTTGTGCGCTCCCGGTAGTCACCGGGAAGCTGACGACCAAAACGCTTACTGCGCTGCCGGCCGGCCGATTCGACCCAGAACCGGGCCAGCTCTGCCAGTGCTTGCTCCGTCAAATCGCAGCTGACACCCCGCTCATGCAATTCAGCCCGAATACGCAGAGGCCCACAACCCCGATCAAAGCGGCCGCGGACATAAACCTCGGCGAAACGCCGCTCACTTAACAAACCTTCGCCGACCAGTTGCATAACAACATTATCAACAACGGTGTCGGTGAAGTTCCGCCCGATGAGCTTATGGCGCAGCTCAAGCTCACTGTGTTCGCGGCGCGCCAGAAGCCGTAACGCCGTTGCGTACGACTCCTGGTAGACCTCGACGCTATCGTCAGCCAGTGGATTCGAGAGGTTCAACGGCTTCTACAGGCGCAGGCTTCTTATTCAGTAGCTTGGTGCGTAACTGTTGTTCGATATCCTGCGCGATCTCCGGATGCTCCTTGAGGAAGTTGCGCACATTATCCTTGCCCTGGCCGATACGGTCACCGTTGTAACTGTACCAGGCACCGGCTTTATCAACGATATCGTGCTTGACACCCAGATCGATCAGTTCACCTTCGCGGGAAATACCCTCACCGTAGAGAATTTCGAATTGCACCTGTTTGAACGGTGGCGCCATCTTGTTCTTGACGACTTTGACACGGGTATCGTTACCGATAATTTCATCGCCCTTCTTGAGTGCGCCGATACGGCGGATATCCAGACGCACCGAGGCGTAGAATTTCAGGGCATTACCGCCGGTCGTAGTTTCCGGATTGCCGAACATGACGCCGATTTTCATACGGATCTGATTGATGAAAATGACCAATGTATTGGAACGCTTGATGTTGGCGGTCAGCTTGCGCAGGGCCTGCGACATCAGACGGGCATGCAGTCCCATGTGGGAATCACCCATTTCGCCCTCGATTTCGGCTTTGGGTGTCAACGCGGCGACCGAGTCGACCACCACTATGTCCACAGCGCTGGAACGCACCAGCATATCGACAATCTCCAGCGCCTGTTCACCGGTGTCGGGCTGCGACACCAGCAGATCGTCGATCTGCACACCAAGCTTCTCGGCATAAGTTGGGTCCATTGCATGCTCGGCATCAATAAAGGCCGCGGTACCACCGACCTTTTGCGCTTCAGCAACAGCTTGCAGGCTCAAGGTGGTTTTACCGGAAGACTCGGGGCCGTAGATTTCAATCACGCGTCCGCGTGGCAGGCCACCGACCCCCAGCGCCACATCCAGCCCCAGCGAACCGGTAGAAACCACCTCAACATCACGCGCGGCGTTGACATCGCCCATACGCATGACAGAACCTTTGCCAAACTGTTTTTCAATCTGGCCCAGCGCCGCACTGAGCGCCTTACGCTTGTGATCGTCCATAGACTTCTCCGCTTACGTCGTTTAAATTGCGGGCAATCCCTGCCCCGCGGGTTGGCTGTGAAGGGCTGAGTATGCACCACACCACTGTAAAAATAAACAGTGTTTTGAGAATTACCGATGCCGGCATCTCAATTTACTCTCTTTCCCCAACCCTGTCCGCGACGAGTCCGCCCATTTCAGGATTCGCTAGGTGTTTTTTTCAAACGGCCAGCGCTGCAGTACCTCATACCGGGCGCCATCCTCGAAGGCGGCCGATTCAACCAGCACAAAGTCCCGCACCGGCCAGCGAATCGCTTCCAAACCCGCTTTCACCTTTGGGTGTCTAACCTTGCGAGCCAGGGTTATGTGGGGAACAAAAGGTCGTTTCTCGGCTTCGAAGCCGCACGGCTCCAACACCGCCGTCAGATTGCCAACGAGTCCTGACAGAGCGCCGGGAATCTGGCTGGCCCCCAACCACTGGATGCCGGCCCGAGGCCAGCCACCCAAATAATCAAGTTGTAATTCAAACGGTTGACAGCAGACCTTCGACGCCGCCTGACAAAAACAGGCCTGCTCCTGCTCACTGCGCCTTCCCAGGAACTGCAACGTCATGTGCAGCTTGTCATCCGCGACCGGACGCCTGGCCCAGCGGCGGGAGACCGCTGCCAGTTGCGTGCGCACCCGCACATCGGGCCACAAGGCAAAAAACAGTTGTCGGTTTTTACTCACGTCACCTCATTGAGGTGGGTGGTTAACACCGAGAGCGCCGTTGCCACCGCCTGCCGACGCACCTCTTCCCGGTCCCCGTCGAAGCAGTAACGCTGGCTCATCATCCAGCCATCCGTGCCGGCCCAGGCAAAACAGACCGTCCCCACCGGCTTTTCCCTGGAACCACCGCCGGGTCCGGCCAGCCCACTGATTGCCAGCACCCACTGTGCGTGGCTGTTCTGCAAAACACCGGCAACCATTTCCTGTACCACCTGTTCGCTCACCGCGCCATAGCGGTCGAGGGTTTCCGCCGACACCCCGAGCAGTTCCTGTTTGGAGTCGTTGCTGTAGGTGACAAAACCACGTTCAAACCACGCCGAACTGCCGGCCAGATCGGTGCAGATTTTGGCCACCCAGCCGCCGGTACAGGACTCGGCGGTCGCCAGCCACTCACCGCGACGCCGCAGCGCAGCCGCCAGACGGGTGGCGAGGTCCGTCAGCGCCTCAGTCATCTATCGCGTTTTTCCCGGCAAGGCCGCTGATCCAGACTCATACATCACTCCCCGCTTGACCGGGTTTATGAGTATCAAAGCTGGCTTCGTTTCGCAAGCTGTAGCGCACCCGCCATTTCAGCTACACTTGTCGGCGATGTCCGCCGTACCCAGCCCAAGCAAACACACACCGATGATGCAGCAGTACCTGCGCATCAAAGCGCAACACCCCGACATCCTGGTGTTCTATCGTATGGGCGACTTCTATGAATTGTTCTATGCAGATGCTCGCAAGGCTTCGGAACTCATGGACATTACACTGACCAGTCGCGGCCAGTCTGCCGGCGAACCCATTCCCATGGCCGGCATCCCGGCACATTCAGTTGACCAGTACCTGGTCAAACTGGTTCGACTGGGCGAATCGGTCGCCATCTGTGAACAGATGGGTGATCCCGCCACCAGCAAGGGACCGGTGGAACGCGGGGTGGTACGCATTGTCACGCCAGGCACACTGACCGAGGAAGCCCTGCTCCAGGAACGGCGCGACAACCTGTTGGTCGCGCTGCACCTGGACACGGAAGGTTATTACGGTGTGGCATCGCTGGATCTTTCCGCCGGACGTTTCGTGGTTCAGGAGTTGAGCGGCGAAGAAGCCCTGCTGGGCGAAATCGAGCGGCTGCAACCCGCCGAATTACTGGTCAGCGAAAACCTGTCGCTGCCGCAGGCAATGCAGGCTCGCAGCGGTCTGCAGCGCCTGCCACCCTGGCATTTCGACACCGAAACTGCAGCCCGCCAGCTCAACCAGCAGTTCGGCACACGGGACCTGGCCGGCTTCGGTTGCCAGGATATGCCTGTGGCGGTGGCAGCTGCCGGTGCGCTATTGCAATTCGCCAAGGATACACAGCGTGCCGCCCTGCCCCACCTGCGCGGCCTGCGCAGCGAGCAACACGAAGACAGCGTGATAATGGATGCCGCGACGCGCCGTAATCTGGAGCTCGATCAGGCACAATCCGGTCACAAGCAACACAGCCTGATCGCCATACTGGATAAAAGCGTGACGGCGATGGGTGGACGACTGCTGCGCCGATGGTTGCACCGTCCCCTGCGTGACCGCAAAGTCCTCGCCAAACGTCACCAGTGCCTTGAATCATTGCTACAGGCCCGTCTGTTTGACAGCCTGCGCGAGCAACTGCGCGGCAGCTGCGATCTCGAACGCATCCTGTCGCGGATCGCGCTGAAGTCCGCGCGTCCGCGGGATTTAAGTGCTCTGCGCGATACCCTGGCACGCCTGCCCGAATTGCAGATGCTGATGCGCACTGACAGCGATCCGCTGCTCGGGGAATTGTCATCGCGTATCCGGGAACAGCCCGGAATCCTCAAGCTGCTGCGCAAAGCGATA
>Ga0209578_10000847_pt1 | contig 32737 bp, 26 predicted proteins | sample tdAd472_FD_187127 | JGI IMG/M metagenome (GOLD analysis project Ga0209578, IMG submission 187127) | Marine sediment microbial communities from the Atlantic coast under amendment with organic carbon and nitrate - tdAd47.2 (SPAdes)... | ecosystem: Environmental > Aquatic > Marine > Coastal >...
AATCCGGGTCCGCTGCGCGCAAAGCCTCAACAGCGCCGACATAGAGGAATGGTGGCAGGTTCAGTGATTCCCGGTCGCGCCAAAGGCGAGCGATCAACTCAGGGCCGACGCCTGCAGGCTCCCCCATGGTGACGGCCAGCGGCCGTGTGTCCGATTGGGAAGCCTGATTGTCTGACATTGGTTTTGTCCGGTTAGCGATAGTCGATGATAGCGTCGCGGCGCAGGTCACGTAGATAACGGCGTCCCATCATAGACAGGCGCTGCTGTTCCAGTTGGTTGTAAATAGCATCGAAATCAGGTTCCTGCACCTGTGGCTCCTGCCGATCACAAACAAACAGGACGCGAAGACCATCTTCCATTTCCATCAATTCGCTGGCATGCCCGATTTCAGCGCTTTCAACAGCGCTACGCAGCTGGCCCTGTAGGTCGCGAAGGCGTAGAACGCCAATCTCAACGGGGCCATCAGCGCCCGCCTCCGTCGCCAATTGCTGTACCTGACCGCAAGTGGTTTCACGGCTATGCAGGTTCTCAACAACACCCTTGAATTTGGATGCTGCCTCAGTGTCCTGCATCTTTTCGGCGGTCAAGTGAATCTGGCGTAGTGAAAACTGGGTATCAAGAGGGTCTGCTGTCAGGATCCGGCGCCGATCGCGAACCGCGAGAATCAGATATCCACCCGGTGTCCGGATCGGAGAGGCAACGTCGCCCACGCTTACCTCTTCAACTGCAGTCTTATAGGGGCCGTCTAGATCATCGGCCACAATCCAGCCAATGTCGCCGCCGACCGCGGCGGTAGACGATGCGGAAAGTTGCTGGGCGATGGCAGGGAAGGAAGCCCCACCGCGAATGCGGGAAACAAGCTCTTCGGCATTGGCTTTTACAGCCGCTTCTTGTTCAGCTGAATCCACCAGGAGCACGATTTCGGCCAGACGGTATTCGAATTTGCCCCGGTTGTCATAGATACGCTGGATATAGGATTCAACTTCCTCGTCTGATACACTGACGAAAGAACCAAGGCGGCCCTGTACGAGTTGGGACCAGGCTAGTTCGGCTTCCATCTGGTCCAGCATGGTTTGTTTGCTGGAACCGATACCTGCAAGAGCCTGTTCAAATTGATCCGGAGTTTGGCCAAGCCCCTGGGCTCGTCGAGCAAAGAATTCTTCCAACTGGGCATCTGGAATTTCAAGCTCAACAGTTGAGGCTTCCTGAAGCTGCAAGCGTTCATCAACCATGGACTGGACCACTTGCTCACGTACCTTGAGGAATTCTTGCTCGGATTGGACACCGCCGGAAACAGCAATCACTAGGCGAAGGCGCTGGTTGATGTCGAAGCTGGAAATCGGTTCGTCATTGACGAGAACTTCGATGCTGTTAATGGGCTGCTGGCCATAGGTGGCCGTCGCGGTCAAAAGTGCCACGCCTCCCCCCATGATGATACGCTTCGCCCAATTTTTCGCTGTATTCAATACTCTCGCCATGCCCAAACTTTGCTGTCTCTAAAATGATTAAATAAGTTCGTTCCGCCCCGGTCGGGCTCCCCAACAAGCTAGCCTTTTAGACGGTTTTACCCCAATGCACTAGCCCAAATTCTTTAATTTAAGCCGGAACAGAATGGACGTTCCGGGCTCGACGTCACGGTCGCGGGTGAAGGTCTTCCGTACCGTGAGGCCAAGATCAATACATTCATTGGTGTAGGACACCCCAACGTCATATTCAACCCCGCCAGAATCCTCGGTCACACCGTCAACCGTAGCTCCAGTCAAACGATGGGTGAAACCACCATTGAGGCGCCAGTTTTCCTTTATCTGGTAAAAGGCACTTGCGCGGATCTCTTCCCGATCTTCCCGGTTGATGAAGTTCAGGTTCCTGTCCAGCTTCAGGTAACCGACCGTGAGGCCGCGCTTTTCGTTTGCCATTGCAACATTTATCTCATTGCGGCGCACTGCGAAGGTTTGTTCATCCAGTCGGTAGCGGTGTTCAAAATCAAGCCAGTTCTTGTAGGTGATCAGCGTCCGGCCGACAAAGTCCGATACATCTCCTTCAAGACCAGCCCCGTTTGCAAAGACAAGGTTTGTCCCACTGAGCCGCCAGCTTTGCCCGAGCATTATGTCGGTGGACCAATCGCTACCGTCATAGCGCCAGCGGAGACCATAGGTCAGGCGACTGCCTTCTTCCCACAGGTCATAGCCAGACGCGCGCTCTGCTGAAAAGAGATTCAGGTCATTCAACTCAAACGCGCGGCTGTCTTCGTTTACAATATTGTCGGGTGTGCCGCGGCGCGGGGAAACAGTGATTTCCGCGATGGGCTCTAAGGTATGTGAACCGCTTTCAGTGAATTTCACCAGCGGCCAGGTTACTGTACCGGTTATGCGGGCCAGGTTTCGCCATTCGCTGCCCGACGTGCTTCCGAAGGTGCCCGCGAAGGCAACATCATCCGGTTCATTGGCATCGTCCAGATTATAGGCGTCAGTGCGGACCAGCGCGTCGGCATCAATCACAACGCCCTTGGGCGTAATCCATCGCCGCTGCCAGTTGGCAGACAGCGACACGCGCTGGGTATCCAGGCCGTCTGTACGGTGCAGAGCAAGCGCATTACCACGCAGCTTAACGGTGCCGCCAAGTGGCTTGAAGTTTGGAATATATTCGGCGTCAATAAGTGGCAGTGCAAAGGCAGTCTTACCAGCTATATCCTCAATGCGGAGGCCTTGAAACCCGATTGTACGGGCAGACACATATGACCGTCCGTAAAAGCCTTCCAGCAGGTATTCGCTGATCAGCGTATCGGCGTCAGAGATATCGTAGCGGCGCAGGTAAGTATCATCTGACGCCCAGTTGAGGCGATAGGTGGACCGCCAGCGCTTTGAATGGTTGAACTGGCCTTCCGACCCTATATGTCCGCGGAATTCCTTGCTGCCGGTTGGCAGGTTGGTGATATCGTCCCGCTTGTCCGTGTGGGTGATGCTGCCATCAACTTCGAACTGGCCGAAACCCAGGTGCTGGCGATATTCGCCTTCAAGAAGCAGTCCTTCTTTCGATGTGTATGTTGGAGTGATGGTGGCATCGCTGCTGTCGCTGAAGACGTGATAGTAGGGAATGCCGATAACGAACCCAAGGTTCCGGGTTGTTTGGATGTCCATCGGAAGCAGGCCGCTGGCACGGTCAACCGTGGGGTCGGGGTGCGAGAAGTAGGGCGTCCAGAAAACCGGTATCCCTAGAACCTCGAGCGTGGCGTCTTCATAATAGAGGCGGCGTTTTTCTCGGTCGTGGGTTACCCTGACGGCCTTGAGCTGCCACAAGGGCTGTTTGCCGCTGCCGTCGGCGCACACCTTACAGGGGCTGTAGACAGCTTTATCGAGCGTTGTCTCGTTGTCGTTGCGCTCACCGCTAGCCGCCGCAACCTGCGCGCCGTCTGACATGATTAACCGAATATCTTCAACGAAAGCACGTTTGAGCGAGTCGCTCAGGCTAATATGCGGGGCAAGGATACGATCACCGTTCGGTGCAACAAGCTCTACTGCGCCCGAAGCCTCTGCTTCACCGGTCTTTTCATTGTAGCGGATTTCGCCGGCTTTCAAGGTATAGCCGTCCCGCTTCAGAAGAACTTGGCCTAGCGCAACAATCTCGCCGGTCTCGGCATCATAGCTGATTTGATCAGCCTCGAATTCCACCGTTTCGCCAGGTTTTACGACGTCCTGCGCCAGAGCGGGCGTAGTGAGGGCGGTCGAACCTAAAAGGCATGCTGCCGCGAGACCGTTCATGAAAGCCGACTGAATTGACACTGCTGGAGTTTCCCACCCTAAACTGTTTGAGCCTTGATAGCTGGTGTGGCCCATTATCGCAACGACCTTGCGGCTTTTCTGATCACCCGCTGACGGAAAAACATGCCACAGCCTGTATCTTTCTCAAAAATGTGGCGATTTCGCGAGCGATGCTTGCAACTGAAACCAAGACAAGGCATTAGGTTGGGGGAGGGCGGCACCACAGATATTCACCGTGTGCGGCCGCAAAGAAAGAAAAGCAAAAAGAGGATTTCCCCATGCAAATCGAGTTTTCTGCATTGGATCTGCCAGCATCAGGCGCAGTGGTGTTTCTGGTTGAGAAGGACAAAGAGCTTTCCGGGCTTGCAGCCGAGGCAGACAAAGCCGCCGGTGGCGCCCTGACAAAAGCCATGAAGTCTTCCCGCTTCACGGGTGACAGTGGGCAGAGCCTTCAAGTCGTTGCACCTTCAGGAATTGCGGCCGAGCGTGTCTTGCTGCTTGGCGCGGGCGACCTGTCAAAGGTATCCGAACTGGACGTCGTCGAAATGGGCGGTTCCGCCGCTGCAGCGTTGCTCGGGTCTGGCAGTGACACAGCGACAATTATCGCTGAAGGTCTCGACGCCGTGGCGCTCGGGGAAGGGGCCCTTTTGCGCTCTTATCGGTTCGACAAATACCGCACAAAAGAACCTGAAGCCAAGAAACCGACTTTGAAGAAAGTGGTTGTGGCAACCGCTGACGCTAAAGCTTCTGACGCGTTCGCGGGCCGCAAGGCTGTGGCAGACGGTGTTTTCCTGACGCGTGATTTGGTGTCAGAGCCAGGCAATACGCTTCACCCAGAAAGCTTTGCAGAGCGCATCCAGGAACTGTCCGCAGAAGGGATTGATGTGGAAGTCCTTGGTGAGGCTGAAATGGCCAAACTGGGCATGGGCTCGCTTCTTGCCGTGGGGCAGGGTTCTGAAAAAGAGTCCAAACTTGCCATCATGCGCTGGAATGGTGCTGATAAGGATGATCAGCCGATTGCTTTCGTCGGTAAAGGCGTGACGTTTGATACCGGTGGTATCTCGCTGAAGCCTGGCGAAGGCATGGACATGATGAAATGGGACATGGGCGGCGCCGGAACAGTCGTAGGCCTGATGAAAGCGCTGGCTGGCCGCAAGGCAAAAGTTAACGCCGTTGGCATCGTGGGGCTTGTTGAAAACATGCCTTCCGGCAATGCTCAGCGCCCCGGCGATGTGGTTACTTCCATGTCTGGGCAAACCATTGAGGTTTTGAACACAGATGCTGAAGGCCGTCTCGTGCTTGCTGATGCCCTTTGGTATTGCCAGGACCGGTACAAGCCGAAGTTCATGATCGATCTGGCCACGCTAACCGGCGCCATGATCATCTCGCTTGGCCATGAACATGCAGGCATCTTTACCGACAGCGACGAGATTGCAGAAGGTCTTGCAAAGGCCGGCGCGGATACTGGTGACAAAGTATGGCGTATGCCGCTGCACAAGAATTACGACAAGCTGATCGATTGCCCAACCGCTGACATGAAGAATATCGGCGGTCGTGGCGCTGGCTCCATTACCGCAGCACAGTTCCTGAAACGCTTCACAAACGAAGTTCCATGGTGTCATATCGATATCGCCGGGACAGTCTGGTCCGACAAAGATCTGCCGCTGTCTGAGAAAGGTGGTACCGGTTACGGTGTGCGCCTTCTGGACAAGTTCGTCGCAGATAACCACGAAGGTTAGAACGTATGGCGGAGATACGTTTCTATCACCTGCAACGCCAGACGCTGGAGCAAGCTTTGCCCCAGCTGATGGCCAAGGTGTATGAGACGGGTCAGAGCGCCGTGGTCAAGCTGCCCGGCAAGGGCCTGATGGAAACCATCGACAAGGTCTTGTGGGATTACGATCCCGCAAGCTTTATTCCCCATGACAAGGAAGGCTGTCAGGACCCGGCGGAGCAGCCGATCTATCTGACAACTGCTGATGAAAACCCGAACGACGCCAAAATCCTGGTGTTGATCGACGCGGTCAAATGCCCTGACATGGATGCCTATGAGCGGTGCCTCTATATGTTCGATGGCCGGGATGAAGGCATTGTTGCCGAAGCCCGGGCCGACTGGAAGGCATTCAAGGACAAGGGTATAGAAATGTCTTATTGGCAGCAGCGGGAGCAGGGCGGCTGGGAGCAAAAGGCGTGAGCGATTTCTGTGTCAAGCACGACAAGCTTCCTTACTATATCTGCACCAATATCATCGATTTCGACTTTCCAACGGTTCACTGCTGGTTGTCCAATGCCTATTGGTCTCAAGGGATTCCTATGGAGACGGTAGTAAAGGGCTTTACCAATTCACTGGCATTCGGCCTGTTCCATACCGACAAAGGGCAGGTGGGATGCGCCCGCATGATCACCGACAAGGCCACCTTCTCCTACCTTGCCGACGTTTATATTGACGAGAGCGAGCGCGGTAATGGATTGGGTGTCTGGTTGATGGAAGTGATCATAGGGCACCCTGAACTCCAGGGCCTTCGCCGCATCATGCTGGCTACGGCCGATATGCACGCCCTGTACCGCAAATTTGGCTTCTCTGAACCCGCTAAGCCGGACCGGTTGATGGAAAAGCTCTCTCCCGAGATATACAAGGCATTGTACGGCAAATAGCGTAGCGCCATTGCCTGCAGATTGTAGCCATCAGGTTACAGTTTCTTTACCGATAGGCACTATCCTGACACTGAAGGGGAGGACACGTTTGAACCCTCAAGCAGAGAGTAGTGTGTCCTATGTTGAAAGCAGTTGCCAGAGTATCGTCCGTCGCCTTCTTCCTGTATGTGGGGCTGGCTGCTGCCATCTACCACTATCAAGAAAAGCTGATGTTCCACTTCGCGCCCGTCCCTGACGGGCATATTTATGCGTTCAACACACCGCATGAAGAAGTTCGACTTGAAGGACAAGGTGACGCAACGCTGCATGGTGTTCTGTTCAAGACGTCCGCGCCAGCGCGTGGTGTGGTGATCTATTACAAAGGCAATATGGGTAATATTGCCTGGTCGGAAGAGATCGCCGAACCATTCCTCGAGCTGGGGTTTGACGTTCTTTCAATGGATTATCGCGGTTTCGGCAAGAGCCGCGGCGCGCTTTCAGAAGCCGCGCTTCTTTCGGACGCAGAAGCCTGGTACGACTGGGCGGCTGAGCAATACCAAGGCAGGGATGTTCGTGTGTTTGGCTATTCCATGGGTACCACGTTCGCCAGCCATGTATCGGCTGTCCGGGACGTGCGAGACACTATTTTGTTCGCTCCGATGAAATCCGTGATTGATGTAGCCGAGCGCCGCTATCCCTTCCTGCCCATTGAACTTCTTTCTGAATACCCACTTCGGAATGACCAGAAGCTGGCCAGGGCCAGTGGGCACATTGTGATCTATCACGGCACGAACGACCAGATCATCGACTATCAGTCCGGGAAGGCGCTAAAAGCAGTGCTTGGCGCGGACGACAGCTTTGTGACCGTGCAGGGGGGCACCCATTATGACCTTCCGTGGCGGGAGGATGTGCGGTCCGATATCAGGGCCCGCTGGGGCATTACGCTTGCGAGCGACTCCCCAGAACGCAGCAGGCAGCCAGCAGCAGCAGGTCTTTCAGCAGAAACTGCCCGCTAGACGTCAGGTACGGGAATCCGCCCATGCCGCCGTGCCATGTGTAGCTGAAGGTCACCATGAAGCTGAGCGTCACCATGAAGGTCATGGCGGCAAATGCGAGGCCGACCATAAAGGCCTGCCTGTTCCACCAATAGCCGGTCAGCAGCAAGACGGTAACAAGTTCAATAGCGCCGATCACATAGGACGCGCCCATCTTGCTGAAGTAAACCGGCAGCCACCAGTTGAACACCGGGCTGGTTTTCAATAGCGGCGCGATGCCGTCAGCTTCGGGAATGGTGAACTTCATGCCGCCGATCCAGCCAAGGACGATGATCAGCCCAACCAGCATGACAGTGCTTGCGTGCGGCACGCGCAAGCGCCAAAGGGCCAGGCCGCCTATGGTGATATATTTGATCAGTCCCTGGCCAGACTGAATGGCGGGAAAGCCGCCAAGGCTTTTCATCCAGACTGGGTTGGTGATCAGCAGCGTCAGGGAAAAAGCTGACATCGCAACAACGAACCAGTATGCATAGCGCTTCACGCGTTCTGGCACAGAGTGTAGCACGATCAGCAAGCCTGAAAGGGCCTGAAGGCAGCCAAGCCCGATTGTGATCTCATGGTTATAGAATCCGAACCTGGACAGGAGCGGATGGGCATCCAGCCAACCGGCGACCACGCTTTCAGATGCGCCCGAGATATTCATCAGGCCAAACCAGATCAGCACAATCGCCAGCGATAGGGTCACGAACAGGTCGGTGAATTGCGCACCGGGGCGCAGGCGGTTGATGATGCTGGTCATGGCTAAAGGCTCCCCTCAGATTGCCTGCAGTAAGCAGAAGATGGAGAAGGGCGTCAAGCGGTGCTTTCGCCCATAACGGCTTCTTGAGCTTCCGTGAAAGCTTCCTCTGCGGCCATCCAGGCGTCTTCGGCGCCGGAAATCTGGGCTGTGAGGTCTGCGGCCATTTTCGACAGTTTGGTCACCTTGTCCTCCTGGCCGGGCTCATAAAGCCGCGGGTCAGCGAGGCGGTTGTCTACCTTTTCCTTGTCGGCCAGCAGCTTTTCGAGCGCCGCTTCAGCCTTCTCGACCTTGCGGCGATAGGGTGCCAGCTGGCGGCGGAGCTCAGCCGCATTCTGCCGTGCGGCCTTCTTCTGATTGTCAGGCTTTTGACCGCGCTTTTCAGATCGCTCGCCTGAGCGTTCCTTCAATAGATGCTGCTTATAGTCTTCAAGATCGCCCTCAAAACGCATCACGTCGCCTTTTTCAACGATCCAGAGCCGGTCGACGCAGGCTTCCACCAGGTGGCGGTCGTGGCTGATCAGAAGAACGGCGCCGTCATAATCATTTACCGCATGGATAAGGGCCTCACGGCTGTCCACATCCAGGTGGTTGGTGGGCTCGTCGAGAATCAGAAGCTGCGGCGCGTGGAAGGTGGCTAGCGCGAACATCAGGCGCGCCTTTTCGCCACCAGACAGTGATTCCACCGGCCTGTCCGCTTTTTCCACGCCGAATCCGAATGAGCCAAGCCGCGCGCGCACCTTGGCCTCAATCGCATCGGGCATCAGCTTCGCCAGATGGTCAAAAGGGCTGGCCTTGGGCATCAGCTCGTCCAATTGATGCTGGGCGAAATAGCCAACGGTAAGTTTCCGGGGGCGCCGCATGCTGCCGTCCATTGGCGTCAGCTTTTCAGCCAGCAACTTTGCGAAGGTGGATTTGCCGTTACCGTTCGCGCCCAGAAGGGCGATACGGTCATCCATATCGATCCGGAGCTCAAGATTTTTCAGGATCGGCTTATCGGTCTCATAACCAACGCTGACGCCCTCAAGCGCGATCAAAGGCGATGATAGCGGATCAGGCTTTGGAAACTGGAACGGAACCGTGTGTTCCTCGACCATGGTGGCGATGGGCTTCATGCGCTCCAGCGCCTTGATCCGGCTTTGTGCCTGTTTGGCCTTTGATGCCTTTGCCTTGAAACGGTCCACGAAGCTCTGAATATGGCGGCGTTCGGCTTCCTGCTTGGACTTCAGCGCCATCTGGCGTTCCATCTGCTCGCGCCTCAACTCCTCGAACCGGTCATAGCCGCCGGTATAGATATTCAGCTTCTGGTTCTCCAGGTGCACGATGTGCGTCACGGCCTTGTTCAACAGGTCACGGTCGTGGCTGACAATCAACACGGTATAGGGGTAGTTCTTGAGGAAGTTCTCAAGCCACATCACGCCTTCAAGGTCGAGATAGTTGGTAGGCTCGTCCAAGAGAAGCAGGTCTGGCTCGTTAAAGAGCACGCACGCTAGCGCCACACGCATACGCCAACCGCCTGAATAGCTCTGGCACGGCCGCGCCTGTGCTTCTTCATCAAAGCCTAGGCCCGAGAGGATTGTGGCTGCGCGCGCTTCTGCGGTATGGGCGCCAATGTCAGCTAGGCGGGTGTGGATTTCGGCAATGCGGTGCGGGTCTGTCGCTGTCTCGGCCTCAGCCTGCAGGGCGGTCAGCTCCTTGTTGGACATCAGCACCGTCTGAAGCAGGCTTTCAGGGCCGTCTGGCGCTTCCTGGCCCACATGGCCGACCCGTGCCGTCGGCCGAACCTTGATCTCGCCCGCTTCGGGGCTGAGCTCACCAAGGATCATCTTGAGAAGTGTGGACTTACCGGCACCGTTCCGGCCGACAAAACCAACCTTGTGCCCGGCGGGCACGCCAACGGTCGCTTCCTCAAAGAGGACACGGTTGCCGATACGGTAGGTTATGTCGTTGATGTGTAACATGGCAGGCGAGGTATCACAGGGCAGGGGCAAAGGCAACGCCATACAGCGCCATGATGGCACTCAGGCGCAGACAAAGCTTGGCTTTGCCCTCGTTTGTGCTATAAGGCGCGCGAATCAAGTTCAACCCCACTTTTTAAAGGGATAGTCACATGGCTGTGCAACGTACTTTTTCCATCATTAAACCAGACGCAACCAACCGTAACCTGACCGGTGCGATCAACGCCATTTTCGAGAAAAACGGCCTGCGCATTGTTGCTCAGAAGCGTATCCGCATGACTGAAGACCAAGCGAAAACTTTCTACGCTGTTCACGCTGAGCGTCCTTTCTTCGGCGAGCTGGTTGAGTTCATGACGTCCGCTCCTGTTGTTGTTCAGGTTCTGGAAGGCGAGAACGCCGTTCTGAAGCACCGTGAAGTAATGGGCGCCACCAACCCAGCTGAAGCTGCGGAAGGCACTGTTCGTAAAGAGTTCGCTCTGTCCATCGGTGAAAACTCCGTACACGGTTCCGACAGCGAAGAAAACGCAGCGATCGAGATCGCTCAGTTCTTCTCTGGCAACGAGATCGTTGGCTAATCAGCCACAAGAATTCTGCCTGGGAGCTAACTAGGCACGCGGGCTTGCTCGCGAGAGGGAAGGGTCAACCGGTCGGTTGGCCCTTTTTTGTGCGGTAATTGCCGATTGACCTCAGCCGAATTTCATTTATAGGTCGCAGCAAAACAACCAAGTTACAGTAGAGGATAATATGCTCAAGTTCTTTCGGACTGCCTTTTGTGCGGTCCTCAGTTTCGCTTTGATGGCTCCAGCAAATGCTTACGACCAATATACTGACACGCTTGATGCACGCGGCACAGACCTGTATGCAGGCGCGTACGTGACCTTCCGCTTTGGTGGCTCACAAAACGCGAATTCCGGGGAGGAGTTCAAATTTGGCTTCCGTGCAGGCCTACAGGCGCCTAATCGAGGTTTCCTTTCCACCAGGCAGTATGACCTGACTGGACGCCGCGTTCTGGGCCAACAACGGATGAACCTGACGTTCCTGGACACGGCCTTTGACCAACAGGGCTTCGATAAGCTTTCGCTTGCCGGTGCGCCATTGGTGTTCCGCGGTTCTGATGGCCAGATCTACGTTCTGGGGGTAGACGGTGAGGAAGGTGAGGACAATGATGGCTCAGCTCTCAAGACCGCAGGCAAGGTTGTGCTCTGGACTGGCGTTGTAATTGTAGGGGCAATGGCAGCAGCAGCCCTTGCCACCTGCGTTGATGGTGAGTCGAAAGAGGAAGCCGTTTTGGACTTCTGTCCTTTGAACTAGTCATCATTGTTACAGAAGGTTGCGATAGGGTCGTCCATTGGGGCGGCCCTTTTTTGTTCTCCTATCAGCATAGATTTGCCGCAATCTCGGAGAACAGTGTGAATGTGGAGATTTTGGTGAGGACGCATGTACGAACATGACTGGCATTGGAAACGCGCGCTTCTGGCAGGGTTTGTCGCTCCTCTTGGGTCTGCAGCTGTTGTAGGCTTGTGCTACTGGCTGATCAGCAATCTGATTGTTTTGCTAGGCCAGACCGAACTTGAGCCGAGCAGTATAAACCTCATCGCTGGCGTCTTTCTGGAAGCTGAAACGGTATTCATGATATCTCTTGGCGTCGGTGTTACTGGACTTGTTTTGATGATGGTATTTGGGGTGCCTCTAGGATACGGGATTTCAAAACTCCCTCGCTTTTCCAAGCCAGCCTATATTCTGGCTAGCTTTTTGGCATTCCCTGTCATGCTAATCGTGATTACAGATGGCGATGTTGCTGCAAAGGCCCTGTATGTTCGGGACGTGTACTTTCTTGGCTATTTCGCGATGATCACACTTCTGAATGGCTGGATTGCCCATTGGATTGTTCACGGCAAACGAAAAAGACCACCTGTCAGGGTCGAGGCGGTCTTCGAATAATCCTAGTATAACAGGGTTATGGCAGCGGGCTGATTATGCCGGCACCGCCCATATTGGTGTCCTTGAAGGCTACCTTATTGCCTGCTACGCGCACTTTTCCCTGTGCGATCAGCTTAACGGCTGCAGGGTACATCTTGTGCTCATAGGTCAGCGTTTTGGCGATCAGGCTTTCTTCGGTCTCATCCGCATCAATCGGGATAGCCGCCTGCATGATGATCGGGCCATTGTCCATTTCCGGGCGCACATAATGGATGGTGCAGCCAGCAAAGCGAACACCGTCTTCGAGCGCGCGTGCATGGGTGTGCAGCCCCTTGTAGGACGGCAGCAGGGACGGGTGGATATTGATCATGCGGTCACGCCAGCGGTTGACGAAGCCGGATGTAAGAAGCCGCATAAAGCCTGCAAGGCAGACGAGTTCCACATTATGCTCGCTCAGGCAGTCATGCAGGGCGTCTTCGAATGTCTCTTTGTCCTCATAAGCCTTGTGATCTATCGTTACCGCCTTGATACCAGCCTGTTCGGCACGCTCCAGCCCACGTACGCCGGGACGGTTTGAGACAACGACCATGATCTCCGCTGGGTAATCCGGGCCGGCGCAGGCGTCAATCAGCGCCTGCAGGTTCGTGCCGCTGCCGGAGATCATCACACCAAGACGTAGTTTAGCCATGCCTTATCCTTCGCCTGTGATGGCTGACCAGTCAGCGTCTGCGCCCCAGGTGCCGGCTTTCCCGCTCACGCGGCATTTCGGCTTGCCGTTGCCTTTGGTGATGTGGCCGATGGTGTAGACCGTTTCGCCATGCTCTTCCAGCAGGGCCTTCGCCGCGTCTGCGTGCTCGGCCGCTACAACAACTACCATGCCGATGCCGCAGTTGAAGGTTCGGGACATTTCAGAGGCCTTGATGTTGCCTTGCTCGCGCAGCCAGTTAAACACGCCAGGCAGTTCCCAAGTGCCGGTGTCGACTTCAGCCAGCGTGTCCTTTGGCATGACGCGCGGGATGTTCTCAAGGAAACCGCCGCCAGTGATGTGAGAGAAGGCCTTGGCGTAGCCGGCCTTCACAGCCGCGAGGCAGCTTTTGACATAAATCTTGGTTGGCGCCAGCAGTTCTTCGCCCAGCGTACCAGCGCCGAAGCCGGATGCATCAGAGTACTTGTGGCCTTTGTCTTCGACGATCCGGCGGATCAGGGAATAGCCGTTCGAATGTGTGCCGTTAGACGCCAGACCCAAAAGCACGTCGCCTTCGGCAACTGTGGAGCCGTCCAGAAGGGTGCCGCGTTCCGCAGCGCCCACGCTGAAGCCTGCGAGGTCATAATCGCCGCCCTGGTACATGCCCGGCATTTCAGCCGTTTCACCGCCGATGAGCGCGCAACCGGCCTGGCGGCAGCCTTCAGCGATGCCAGCCACCACGTCAGTCATCTGCGCGACATCAAGGTGTCCTGTTGCCATATAATCAAGGAACAGCAAGGGTTCAGCACCCTGAACCACCAGATCGTTCACGCACATGGCGACAAGGTCGATTCCGACCGTGTCATGGATGCCAGCGTCGATGGCAACTTTCAGCTTGGTGCCCACGCCGTCATTTGCGGCTACGAGGATCGGGTCATTGAAGCCTGCGGCCTTGAGGTCAAAAAGGCCGCCAAAGCCACCCAGAGACGCGTCAGCGCCGGACCGGCGGGTGGAAGCCGCCAGTGGCTTGATATTCTCAACAAGGGCCTCACCGGCGTCGATGTCTACGCCAGCCTGCTTATAGGTGTATGAATCGTTCTGGTCTTTTTGGGCGCTCACGTTTCGTCTTCCAAGCGTTTCTGACGCCTTGTTGCATGGGCGCCATTCTATGATTTCATCCAGCGGGTGGCCACAAATTGGGCTAATTTGATTGCAAGCCTAAGACCCTATGGCATTTGATTTCAAGCGCGTTATAGTGGCGCCGGATCAGTTATGAAAGTATTTATGCGCAAGCTTTTGGGAAATAACCGTCTTTTCTGTATTTTTGCAGCATTGGCTGGCGTTTTCGCGGCAAGTGTTTCTGCATGGGCGCAGGAAAAGGAAGATCCTCTCGATCGTCTTTTTACCATTCAGGCTGTTAAAGTCGATGAAACGGCCAGCCGAGCCAGCGAAGCCCGGCGCGTGGCTCTCGCCAAGGCGGAACAGCTTGCGTACGAGAAACTGCTTGGGAAACTGACCCAGCCTGAAGGCCGCGAGAAGCTGCCGACACTCAGCGCCCGGGAAATTCAGGCCATGATCAGCGGCATCGAGGTTGTGGAGGAGCAATCATCTTCCCGGCGCTATCTCGCCACACTCGATGTGCGGTTTGAGCCGGGCCTGGTAAGCCAGTTTCTGGCCCAGTACAAAGTACCGCATGTTCTTGGCACAGGGCGCGGTATTCTTGTGGTGCATGCCCATAGCCGTGGTTTAGAAGACCTTTTGTGGGAAGAGGACGCCACGCTTGCCGCTGCGCGGTCGCGGGTCGACTGGCTGAACCGTATCCGTCAATATGTTTTCCCGCGCGGAGAAATGAAGGAACGGGCCCGACTGACCTATGAAGAGGTCGCCCATTTGGAACCGCGGGATGTGCTTGCGCTTGCCCGCCTTTATGATGTGCGCTCTGCGCTCATCCTTTCCTCCCGCTGGCATATGGAGCCCGGTAAGGGCGGTGTGCTCGACTACCGCTTCCTCAACACCGACGGCAATATCGGTGGCGAGGGAAGAATTGTCAGCGCGGCAGACGAAGAAAGTGCAATTGCCGCCATGTATGAGGCGGCACTGGATGAGATCGACAGCGCGTGGCGCGCGCAGTTGTTGGTCGACACCGGGCAGGGCGGTGTACTCGATGTGATGGTTTCATCAACTGAGCTTGGGTTATACAATCAAGTGATGTCCAGACTGTCCGACGTTAGCCTGGTGGGGGATGTGGAACAGCTTGAAATTGGACTGCCGTTCAGCCGCGTACGGTTTCGCTATACCGGCCGGGAAGATCAGCTCGTGCTGGCTCTCAGGTACGCGGGCCTGGCGCTCAGCAGCTATGGGGACTCTCAGCTACTGGCTCTGAGAGGCGAAGAGGCAGACCAATAGGTCTGAATAAGACGAGGGGGACACAATGAACAAATGGTTCTGGATCGGCTCAACAGCCGTTGTCGTACTGTTTATCTATCTGACAAAAGGCGTCATGTTACCGTTCCTGGCCGGTCTGGCCGTGGCCTATTTCCTTGACCCGATCGCTGACCGGCTGGAAGCCTTGAAGGTACCGCGCGGCGCGGCAGCTGGCCTTGTGATTGCCGTGTTCTTCCTTGTGATTGTTGGCGTTGTGCTGGCTTTCTGGCCGATCCTGCAGTCGCAGATTGCCGCCATTTCCAAAAGCCTGCCACAAACGCTGGCGGGCCTCAGGCCCTGGCTGAACGATGTATTGCAGACCCTCAGCGACAGGTTCGGACAGGATGTTGCCGGGGATGTGGATAGCATGTTGGCCTCCTTCAGCGATGAGTTGCTCGCGCGTGTCAAGGACGGCGCGGGCAGTATTCTGAAGAGCGGATTGGCGGTGTTCAACATCCTGTCCCTGATGCTGATTTCCCCCGTGGTCGCATTCTATTTGCTTAGGGACTGGGACTTGTTGGTTGCTAAGGTGGATAGCTGGCTGCCGCCTTCCGGCAGTGAAGTGGTGCGTGCTTTGGCCACGAATGTTGATACTGTTCTAGCCGGTTTCGTGCGTGGACAACTGATGGTCAGCACAATCATGGGTATTCTGTACGCCATTGGCTGGTCCGTTGTCGGGCTGGATTTTGCAATTCTCCTTGGTGTTCTTGCGGGCGTAATGTCCATTGTGCCGTTCGTGGGCGCCTTGTTTGCCGCGGCGGTTGCAGTTGCAATGGGCATTGGTCAGTGGGGCATGGACCCTATGCAGCTGGCCCTGGTGGCAAGTGTGTTCCTTGTGGTTCAGGTTATTGAAGGTTCGTTCCTCACACCGAAGTTGATCGGGGACCGCGTTGGCCTGCACCCTGTGTGGGTTCTGTTTGCAGTGTTCGCGGGCGGCGAAGTGATGGGGTTTGTGGGCGTTCTGATCGCCGTCCCGGCAGCCGCTGCGATCGCGGTACTGGTACGGTACTGGATCGACGTATATTTGGAGCACCACGGGATAGCAGAGGCCATCGCGCCTGTCAGCGCAAAAGAATAAGCCCGGAAGAGTGATGAGTTATGAGGATTCGGAATGGTAAAACAGGCAAAACAAATACCGCTTGAGCTACCGCACAAGCCCAGCTTTGAAATGGCGGATTTTATTGTGTCTGCGTCAAATGAAGCTGCTTTTGCCATGATCGAGGGCTGGCCGGATTGGCCGCATCATGCCATTGCGCTTGTGGGGCCTGCGGCCAGTGGCAAGACCCATCTTGGCAAAGCTTGGGCGAAGCGCGCTGAGGCTTTGGAGGTCAATGCCGCGGATGAAGTGGGCACTATCCAACCCGGCAGCAATGTTTTGGTGGACGGCGCAGACGCGCCGGACCGCAAGGATGAAACCCTGTTTCACTTATTCAACTGGGCCAAGGAAACGGGCGGATATCTGTTGCTGACGGGCCGGGCGGCGCCGAATTTATGGGATGTATCCTTGCCGGACCTGCGGTCCCGCCTGGCGACAATGCCGGTCGCCGAAATCAGGGAGCCAGACGACCACTTGTTGATGGTCCTTTTGGTAAAGCTGTTTTCTGACAGGCAGTTACAGGTTGATCTTGCAGTGGTTGATTATATTATCAGGCGTATCGAGCGGTCCTTTACCGCAGCAAAGGACCTGGTGGACGCAATCGATCGGAATGCACTCGCCGATAAGCGGAAAATCAGTAAGGCATTGGCTAAAACTTGCCTCGAGGCACTATCAGACTGATAATTGTAACATTCATGGGCTACCGGGGCCTTTTAACAGTATCCGGGTAGGAGCGTACGACAGCATGGCTGACGGAGACCAGAAAGCAACAGGGCAAACAGGCAATGCCGCAGCTAAGGCTCTGCCTTCGCGCGACGATATTTTGAGTCATATCAAAAGTTTGCCGGGCAGTGAAAAGTATCTGAACAGAGAGCTTAGCTGGCTTCAGTTCAACATGCGTGTGCTTGAGGAAGCTGAAAATCTGCGCCATCCGCTTCTTGAACGCCTGCGGTTTCTTTCGATATCCGGGAACAACCTCGACGAATTCTATATGGTGCGTGTTGCCGGGCTCAGGGGCCAGTGCGACATGAAGCTGGATGTGATGTCGGATGATCAGAAGTCACCGTTACAGCAGCTACAGCAGGTGAATGATCTGGCCGAGACCCTTATGGCCAAACAGCAGGAGGTTTGGGCCGGCCTTAACAGCGAGCTGCGCAAGAATAGAATCATCGTGCTGGAAAAGGACGAGGTTTCAGAAGAGGAGCGGGCCTGGATCGAGGGCTATTTCCTGGAAAACGTGATGCCGGTTCTGACGCCAATCGCCGTGGACCCGGCGCATCCGTTTCCTTTCATTCAGAACCTTGGTTTTACCATGGCGCTGTCGCTTGTCCGCAAGCGCGACAACAAGGAAATGGTAGCGCTTCTGCCGGTGCCACATCATGTGGAGCGCTTTGTCCGTCTGCCAAATGATGCAAGTGGGGAAGTACGCTTCATTGCGCTTGAGCGCATGCTTGAACTGTTTCTGGATCAGCTGTTTCCGGGATACCGGGTGGATGGTTGCGGCGTGTTCCGGATCATCCGCGACAGCGATATCGAGATTGAAGAAGAGGCCGAAGACCTCGTTCGCGTTTTCGAAAGCGCCCTCAAGCGCAGGCGCAGGGGTAAGGTAATCCGCCTGAAGATGGACAGCGCGATGCCGGAATCACTCAGGAATCTGGTGATCAGTCGGCTGGATGCAGATGAGGAAACGGTCGTAATCGTTGACGGTATCCTGGGAATTGATGAAACGGGTGAACTGATTGTCGATGATTTTCCCGACCTAAAGTTTGTGCCTTACAATCCACGCTATCCGGAACGGGTACGCGATTTTGGCGGCGATATTTTCAAGGCTATCGCAACGAAAGACTTTGTGGTTCATCACCCATATGAATCGTTTGAAGTTGTGCACCATTTCCTCTTGCAGGCTGCGCGGGACCCGGATGTTGTTGCGATCAAGCAGACTCTCTACCGTGCAGGGTCGCAGTCCCAGATCATCAAGGCGCTGGTTGAGGCGGCTGAGGCTGGCAAGTCTGTGACAGCGGTTGTGGAGCTGAAGGCCCGGTTTGACGAAGAGCAGAACATCAAATGGGCGCGTGACCTTGAACGCGCGGGCGTACATGTTGTGTTCGGCTTTATCGACCTGAAGACCCACGCCAAGGTTTCTATGGCCGTGCGTCGAGAAGGCGGCAAACTCAAGAGCTATATGCACTTCGGCACTGGCAACTACCACCCTGTTACCGCGCGCTTCTATACGGACCTGTCGTTCTTCACGGCTGATCCGGCACTGGCCCGCGACACCAACAAGATGTTCAACTATCTCACTGGCTATGTGGAGCCGGAGGGTATGGAAAAGCTGGTCATGTCGCCCTTCATGATGCGTGATCATCTGATCAAGTTGATCGACAATGAGATTGAGATTTCCCGCAGTGGCGGACCGGGCGCAGTGTGGGTTAAGCTGAATTCGCTTCTGGACCCTAAGATCATCGACAAGCTTTACGAGGCGTCCATGAACGGCGTGCAGGTTGATCTTGTGGTGCGCGGCATCTGTACGCTGCGTCCTGGTATTCCGGGGCTAAGCGAAAATATTAGGGTTCGCTCGATCGTTGGGCGTTTCCTTGAGCACGCACGGATCAGCTGTTTCGGTAATGGCCATGGACTGCCGTCTAGGCAGGCAAAGGTTTACATTTCCAGCGCAGACTGGATGCCCCGGAACTTCGATCGCCGCGTCGAGAGCCTTGTGCCGATTGAGAACCCCACTGTTCACGACCAGATCATGGGGCAGGTGATGGCATCCAACTTCAAGGATAATACACAGTCCTGGTCCATGGCACCGGATGGCTCTTTCACGCGCAACCAGCCCCGTGAAGGAGAAAAGGAATTTATCGCCCACCACTATTTCATGACTAACTCGTCCCTGTCCGGCAGAGGCAAGGCGCTGGGCGGTGACAAGAAGATCACGCCTGTGATTGATTACAGTATTGAGGACTGACCCATATGTTCGAAGCGGCGGCCCGGGCCGATGACTATATCGCAGTAATTGACATTGGCTCCAACTCTGTCCGGTTGGTGGTGTTTTCAGGCCTCAAGCGGGTCCCGGATGTCATCTTCAACGAGAAGGTCATGTGCGGCTTGGGTGCTGAGATCGGCACTACAGGCAAAATGGGCAAAGATGCCATGGATAGCGCCGTGTCGACCCTGAAACGGTTTCGGGCCCTGTGCGAACAGATGCAGGTTAAACGCATTGAGGTACTGGCAACTGCTGCTGTGCGGGACGCAAGAAACCGCAAGGCGTTTATCAACCGGGTTCGCAAGGAATGCGGCATCGAGATAGAGACCATTGACGGCCTTGAAGAAGCAAGGCTGGCTGCACACGGTGTTATTTCCGCCGAACCGCACGCAACCGGTATCATGGGTGACCTTGGTGGCGGTTCGCTGGAGCTGGCGCGCATTGAAGACGGGCAAGTGTTCGAGACCATCAGCCTGCCGATCGGCCCATTGCGGCTGCAAAGCATGTTCGGTGACAATCGGCGCAAAATCCGGAAATACTTGCAGGGCCTTTTCGAAGACATTCCCTGGCTGTCTGAATGCCGAGGCCAGAACCTCTATCTTGTTGGCGGTGCTTGGCGGAACATAGCGAAACTTATGATGCGCGAAAAATCCAACCCGTTGCCGATTTTGCAGGGATACCGGAACACGCGGTCTGAGTTCACCAATTATTGCAAACGGATCAGCCGACTGTTGCCGGATGACATACCCTTCGCAACGATGCTTACCAGCCGCCGACGCGCAGTTATGCCAACGGCGGCGATCATCATGATGGAAGTGATGGCCATCATGCGGGCCAAGCTTGCCGTTGTTTCGACTTATGGGATCCGGGAAGGTCTCATCTACGACCTGATACGCGAAGACGAGCGGGGTATGGATCCGTTCCTGTTTACCTGCCATGTTTTGGCGGCTGAACGCTCCCGGTTCGCAGAACATAGTGGCCTCCTTTATGATTGGACCCGCCCGCTGTTCTGGCACAAGGTGCCGGACCCTGCGCTCAGGGAAAAATTGCATCGTGCGATCTGCCTTCTGAGCGACATCGCCTGGCGCGGGCACCCGGACTTCCGAGCCGAGAAGGCAGTGGAATCGGTGCTGCACGGTCATTTTATTGGGGTGTCGCACAGGGACCGGGCCTATCTGGCCGTTGCCATGAACCAGGCTTATGGTGCGTCAGTCGACCTCGGTCATGTGGCGCATATTCTGCCGCTGCTGAAGATCAACGAAATCCTTGAGGCCAGAATGATGGGGGCTGCACTGCGGCTGGCACAGCGGTTGTCTGGCGGTACCGCAGATCCGCTTCTACACAGCAGACTGCGTGTGTCGAAAACCAAGGTCTATCTGGGCGTGCCGAAAGGCTACAAGGATATTGCCAACGAAGTGGTTCTGAAACGCCTGACCCAGCTTGGGCAGCTTATGGGCCGCCGGGCTGTCATCGAATTCCCTAAAGACTTGAGCTAACTTCGAGCTGTTCGCATCTGAATTCAGTTGCGCTCCCTTCAAGAATGTGATCACGTTTTCGGAAACGCAAAAATCGAGTAAGCGACAATGGAAAATTTGCCTGAAGACGTCCTGGCCTGCCTGTCAGCCCACCCGGACATTGAAGTGATCGACTGCATGATGCCCGATATGGTGGGGATGGTGCGGGGTAAACAGCTGCCCATCGACGCGCTCAAGAAACTGTATACAACAGGTATCCCATTGCCGACATCTTCTGCCCTTATGGACAGTAAGGGCCAGTTGGTCGATACGGTTGTCGAAGGCCCGCAGGATGGCGACCCAGACCGCATCTGCAGGCCAGTACCGGGTACCTTTTCCTTTGTGCCGTGGGCGCCACGTCCGACGGCACAGGTACTTTTGAGCCAGCACGAAAAAGACGGCAGCCTGTTCGCCGCCGACCCTCGTGCAGCCCTGGTGAATGCGCTGGAGCCACTGACTAACATAGGACTGACGCCCGTTGTGGCCTTGGAACTTGAGTTTTATTTGACGGAACCAAACCTACCGCTCAGGCCCGCCAAAACGCCTAATGGGTGGACCCCACTGACCGGCGCACAGGCGACAGGGTTCGAGGATCTATATGATTTCGATGACTTCCTGAGAGAGCTGTATGCCGTATGCGCTGAACAACACCTGCCGGCGGAAGGCGTGCTGTCAGAATACGGCCCGGGCCAGTTTGAAGTGAACCTGACCCATGTGGCCGACATCGTTAAGGCCTGCGACCAAGCGATGCTGCTCAAACGTGCTATCAAGGGGGTGGCGCGCAAGCACGGCATGGTGGCAACCTTTATGGCCAAGCCTTATGCCGATTGTGCGGGCTCGGGCATGCATGCCCATATCAGTTTGCTGGATAGGGACGGGAATAACGTGTTCGGCCGTGAGGGCGGCAACAACTGGTCCGATGTGTTTGAGCATGCTGTGGGCGGCCTTCAGGCCACAATGGCAGAGAGCATGGCCATCTTTGCCCCCAATGCGAACAGTTACCGCCGTTTTCAAAAGGGTAGCTATGTGCCGCTGACGCCTACCTGGGGGCCGAACCACCGGGGTGTCTCTTTGCGTATTCCGCTCGCTGACGCTGCCAACATGCGGGTGGAGCATCGGGTATCAGGCGCGGACGCTAACCCGTACCTCGTTGCCGCAGCCATTGTTGCGGGCATCCACCACGGAATCGACGCGAAGGTGAAGCCCGGGCCGATGGTGGAGGAAGAAACCGTTCTTGCCGAAGAGAAGGCCACGCTGCCGTCACGTTGGCCACAGGCGCTGGACGGTTTTGAAGCTGGCGAAATATTGCGGCGCTATCTCGGGGCGCGCTACCATGACTATTTCCTGAAATGTCGGCGCTTTGAAGAGGAAAGCTTCCATTCAGAGGTCAGCGAACGTGACCTCGACTGGTACTGGCGGGCCACTTAGAACGAGAAATCAAAAGGGAGGGCACTGGCCCTCCCGCTTAAGTCTTTCCTGGATCAGTCTTTTTCGGATTCTAGCTCAACAACCTCGATATCGCCTTTGTGGGCGGTCAAGGCCAGGTCGCCGCGCATCAGTTTTTCGGCATCCTTACCGAAAATCTCATAGCGCCAGCCATGCATTGCCTTGATGTCCGTGGTCGGCACAGCCGCCCAGTTTTCAAGGTCCGCACTGTTGGCAACCATACGAGCGGCAACTTTGGCTTCCTGACATTTGATCTTCAAAAGCACTTTCAGGAGGTCCGCCATTGGTGGCGTGGCCGGGCGTGGCTTGGCGCGTTCGATCTGTGGTAGATCGCTTTCCGGCATGTTGAGCCCTTTTTCAAGCGCTTCCATCAATGATTTTCCAGCCCGAGAGCGGCTGAAGCCCTTCGGTATACTGCGAATGCGGTCAAGGCCCGCTACATCCTTCGGTGGATGCGCCGCGATTTCAAAAAGGGTCTCATCCTTCGCGACACGATTGCGCGGCAGGTCGCGTTCCTGTGCCTGCAGTTCCCGCCATTCGGCCAGCGCCTTGAGGATACCAAGGAAACGCGGCTTGTTGGTACGCACCTTAAGGCGCTTCCAGGCGTCTTGCGGATCAACGAAATAAAGCTCAGGCTCGCGCAGCGTGGCCGTTTCCTCATCCACCCAGGAAACCCGGTTCTCGCGCTCGAGTTCCGCTTTAAGCGTGCGGTAGATATCCCGGAGGTAGGTCACATCGCCAAGGGCGTAATGCAACTGAGTGTCTGTCAGGGGCCGTTTGGACCAGTCAGTATAACGCGCCGATTTATCAAGCTGCGCCTTGGTGATTTTGGTCACAAGTGTCTCATAGCCGACCGAATCGCCGAAGCCGCACACCATGGCGGCGACCTGCGTGTCGAAGATTGGGGCAGGGAGTGCTCCATCCATCATTTGATGGAAGATTTCCATATCCTGACGACAAGCATGCATGACCTTGAGGACACTCTCATCAGCCAGCAGGTCCATGAGCGGCTGCAGGTCAATTCCTTCCGCAAGTGGGTCAACAGCGAAGGCGCCATCGTCATCTGCAAGCTGGACAAGGCAAAGCTTGGGATAATATGTATTATCTCGAAGGAACTCGGTATCTACGGTGACAAACTCAGCGGCTGCGAGGCGTTCGCAAAGACTGGCAAGTTCGCCGGTAGTGGTAATTGGTTGCATGTAAAATTCCGTTTCTGTTTGGCGCATCTAATACACAACCAGAGGCCAATCGTCACCCTTTCTCTGCAATCCTTCGAACACGGTCTTGACATTCGCTTTCATTCATGCGCTTTTCCGGGCCAAATTTGTACGTATAAATCGTACCCTGAGGCTAAAAAGAACGTAGGAAACCATGCACGCATATCGCTCACATACTTGTAACGAGCTTCGCCACGCAAACGTCGGCGAAACCGTCCGCCTGTCTGGCTGGGTACACCGTAAACGGGACCACGGCGGTCTTCTGTTTATTGACCTGCGCGACAATTACGGCTTGACGCAATGTGTGTTCGATGTGGACAGCAAATGTTTCGCTGATGCCGAAGCCGTGCGTGCGGAAAGCGTAATCCGCATCGATGGCCGCGTGAAAGCCCGGACCGAAGATACAGTCAACAAGGACCTGCCAACAGGTGAGGTCGAGATTTATGTTGATGAGATGGAAGTGCTTTCTGCAGCCGGCGACCTGCCGATGCCAGTATTCGGGGATACAGAGTATCCAGAAGACATTCGCTTGAAGTACCGCTTCCTGGACCTCCGCCGTGAGCGCATCCACAACAACATCATCCTGCGTTCCGACGTGATTTCCGAACTCAGGAACCAGATGACGGGTCAGGGCTTCAAAGAGTTCCAGACACCGATCCTGACGGCATCAAGCCCAGAGGGTGCTCGAGACTTCCTGGTGCCGGCCCGCCAGCATCCGGGCAAGTTTTATGCGCTGCCTCAGGCGCCACAACAGTTCAAGCAGTTGATCATGGTGTCTGGCTTTGACCGCTATTTCCAGATCGCGCCTTGCTTCCGCGACGAAGATGCGCGCGCTGACCGTAGTCCGGGCGAGTTCTACCAGCTCGATATCGAGATGAGCTTCGTCACGCAAGACGACGTGTTCAATGCCATTGAGCCAGTGCTTGTGAATGTATTCAAGAAGTTCTCGGACAAGAAGATCACTGAAGCGCCATTCCCGCGCATCCCGTACGCGGAATCGATGCTGAAATATGGTAACGACAAGCCGGACCTTCGGAACCCGATCGAAATCCAGGATGTCACAGAAATTTTCCGCGACAGCGGCTTCGGTATTTTCGCCAAGATGGTCGACAGTGGCTGTGTTGTGCGCGCCATCCCAGCACCAGGAGCGGGCCTGAAATCACGCAAGTTCTTCGACAGTACCAATGACTGGGCGAAGCGTGAAGGTTTCGCAGGGCTTGGTTACATCAACATCAAGGAAGGGGTGCCAGGCGGTCCGATCGCCAAGAACCTTGGTGAGGAACGCACACAGCAGCTCATCGACCAGCTTGGACTGGGCGACAACGACGGCGTCTTCTTTGCATGTGACAAGGAAGCCGGTGCTGCCAAGCTTGCGGGTGTTGCACGGACGAAGGTTGGTGAAGACCTTGAACTGATCCCAAGTGACGAGTTCAAATTCTGCTGGATCGTCGACTATCCGATGTTCGAGTATGACGAAGAGAACAAGAAGATCGATTTCTCGCACAACCCATTCTCCATGCCTCAAGGTGGAATGGAAGCGCTTGAGACGAAAGATCCGCTTGATATCCTCGCGTACCAGTATGACATCGTCTGTAACGGCATCGAGCTGTCTTCAGGTGCTATCCGGAACCACCGTCCTGACATCATGATCAAGGCGTTTGGCATCGCGGGCTATGATGAAGCAACGGTTGAGGAAGAGTTCGGCGGCATGCTGAATGCGTTTAAATACGGCGCGCCTCCACACGGTGGTCTGGCGCCAGGCGTTGACCGCATGGTGATGCTGCTGGCTGATGAGCCTAACATTCGCGAGGTTATTCTGTTCCCGATGAATCAGAAAGCTGAAGACCTGATGATGGGCGCGCCAAGCACGGTTCATGCGAAGCAGCTTCGAGAACTGCACATTCGGTGCGTCGAGCCGCCTAAGAAAGACGGCGAATAAGATTTGAAAGATGGGGCCCTCGAGGCCCCATTTTGACTAGTGCCAATGTTGATGCCATTGGTTAGATATGACCGATAAAAGCGAGACCGGTTGATGAATGAAAACATTCTGATCATTGATTTCGGTTCACAGGTCACCCAGCTGATCGCACGGCGCGTGCGTGAGGCAGGTGTTTACTGTGAAATCGTTCCTTTCAATAAAGCTGACGAAGTGCTGGACACTTTTGGTGCCGCGGGCGTTATCCTGTCGGGCGGCCCCGCCAGCGTAACCCACGCCGATACGCCGCGCGCGCCTGAGCGCGTGTTCACCATGGGTATTCCGGTTCTGGGTATCTGTTATGGCCAGCAAACTATGGTTTCCCAGATGGGCGGCAACGTGACCACAAGTGACCATCAGGAGTTCGGCCGTGCGTTCGTGGACGTCAAGGAATGCTGCGCTCTGTTCGAAGGCGTCTGGAACGTGGGCGACCGCGAGCAGGTCTGGATGAGCCACGGCGATCATGTGGACCGCCTGCCGGAAGGCTTTAAGGTTGTCGCAACGTCCGAGGGCGCGCCTTATGCGGCCATCGCAAACGAAGACAAGCGGTTCTATGCGGTTCAGTTCCACCCTGAAGTGGTGCACACACCGCACGGCGCACAGCTCCTTGGCAACTTTGTCACCAAGATTTGTGGCTGCAAGGGCGACTGGACAATGGCCAGTTTCCGCGAGACCAAGATCAAGGAAATTCGCGAGCAGGTGGGTGACAAGCGCGTCATCTGTGGCCTGTCCGGCGGCGTAGATAGCTCTGTTGTTGCTGTCCTGATCCATGAAGCCATTGGCGACCAGCTGACATGTGTCTATGTGGACCACGGCCTGATGCGCCAGGGCGAGAGCGAGCAGGTGGTGAGCCTGTTCCGTGAGCACTATAACATCAACCTGGTGCATCGCGATGCAAGTGACTTGTTCCTGGGTGCGCTGGCTGGCGTGACCGATCCGGAAGTGAAGCGCAAAACCATCGGCAAGCTCTTCATCGACGTGTTCGAGGAAGAGGCCAAAGCAGTTGGCGGGGCTGACTTCCTGGCGCAGGGCACACTGTATCCTGACGTAATCGAGTCCGTTTCCTTCATCGGCGGCCCGTCCGTGACCATCAAATCGCACCATAATGTTGGCGGCCTGCCAGAGCGCATGAATATGGGGCTGGTTGAGCCGCTCCGTGAGCTCTTTAAGGACGAAGTTCGTGCCCTTGGCCGCGAGCTCGGTCTGCACGAAGACTTTGTTGGCCGCCACCCATTCCCTGGGCCGGGCCTCGCAATCCGTATTCCGGGGGAAATCACCCGTGAAAAGGCGGATATCCTGCGGAAGGCAGATGCGATCTATCTTGAGGAAATCCGCAATGCCGGCCTCTATGACAGCATCTGGCAGGCATTTGCTGTGCTTCTGCCGGTCAAGACCGTTGGCGTTATGGGCGATGCGCGCACTTACGACCACGTCTGTGCAATCCGTGCGGTGAATTCCACGGACGGCATGACGGCGGACTATTACCCGTTCCCGCATGAGTTCCTTGGCCGTGTGGCGACGCGGATCATCAACGAGGTTCGCGGCATCAACCGCGTCGTTTATGATGTGACGTCGAAGCCTCCGGGAACCATTGAGTGGGAATAATCCACAATTGAATGAAAGCCCCTTCAGGAAATTTGGAGGGGCTTTTCCTTTTCCTTGTGTAAAATACGACTATATTAGCCGCAAACACGGTTGAGGAGAGTACCCATGTCCACCACCAGTAAAGACGTAACGGTTGATGCGCGCCCAAAGCGGCAGCAGACCGCGAAGAATATCGCTGCACGTAAAGGTGACACGCCAATTGTATGCCTGACAGCATACATCACGCCAATGGCGGCACGGCTTGATCAGCACTGTGATCTGCTGCTGGTTGGCGACAGCGTGGGCATGGTGCTTTACGGCCTAGACAGCACGCTTGGCGTGGACCTAGAGATGATGATCCGCCATGGCCGCGCCGTTTGCCGCGGGGCCAAGCAGGCACTGGTGGTTATCGACATGCCGTTCGGATCCTATGAGGAATCAAAAGAACTGGCTTTCCGGAATGCGGCCCGCGTTCTGTCGGAAACCGGGGCAGGGGCAGTCAAGCTGGAGGGTGGCGTTGAAATGGCGGAAACCGTCCGGTTCCTGTCTCGTCGCGGTATCCCGGTGCTTGGTCATGTTGGCTTGATGCCGCAGTCTGTGCATGCTCATGGCGGCTATGGCGCACGCGGTCGGACCGTTGATGAATGGGGCCCGATTATCGAGGACGCCAAGGCCATCGCGGAGGCAGGCGCATTCGCTGTTGTCCTTGAAGGTGTTGCAGAGCCGCTTGCCCGCAAGGTAACGGAAGAGGTTGCTGTCCCTGTGATCGGAATTGGTGCATCCAATGCCTGTGATGGGCAGATTTTGGTGACCGAAGACATGCTGGGCCTCTTTGCCATCAACCCGAAATTTGTGAAGCGATTCGCGGAAATTGGCCGCGATATTGAAGGCGCGATTGCAGAATATGCTGACGAGGTACGCAACCGCACCTTCCCAGCCGAAGAGCATACCTATAAAATGCGTGGCGCGAACAGCTGACTGGGTGAAACCAGCAGCGATCTGCCGAAAAATAACCACAATCCGCTGTTCATTAGCGAAGAAGCGTCTTTGAGGCCATCAAGGGCGTTTCTTGGTTTGCGTCCGGTGGGCGCTTTGGCTATGGTAGCGGCCAATTATCGGGCCTTGCCCAAAAAATGGATTAAACCGAGCCATCCTGACGTGTTGGATGGCCTTGTCTGGGGAGTTTGGCGTGTCGGACATTAATTCCGATCTGATCGCACAGGAAGTTGACGACGAAGTCCGTCGTGAGCGCATGAACCTTCTTTGGAAGAACTACGGGAAATATGTCATCGGTGCAGCTGTTGGTGTTGTATTGGTGGTTGCCGGCCGCGAGATTTATAATTGGCGGGTTTCTTCCATTGAAAGCCAGCATTCAGAAGCCTTTCAGGCAGCGATGGAAGCCGCTGAGATAGAAGGTGCTGATGCCGCGGCAATCTGGCGCGAGACAATGCCGAAACTTGGGGGAGGCTATGTAGCCCTTGCGCAACTGCGCCAGGCCGCCGCACTCGTTGATGGTGGCGACACTTCCGGTGCTATTGCCACATATGATGCGCTGGCGGCCAGCGATACGGGCTCCGCTGCACTTCGTGAGCTTGCGACGCTGAAGTCTGCCATGCTGATGATTAGCCAAAATGACCTGGACGGCGCCCGCAGCAAGCTTGCGACCATCGCAGTAAAAGGTAGGGCCTGGTATTTTTCCGCTCAGGAGCAGCTAGCGCTGATTGATTTGCAGCAAGGTGATTTTGACAGTGCGCTGGTTAAATTCACGCTACTGGCAGATGATGCTGAAACGCCGCGCAGCATTCAGGCGAGGGCAAGTCAGTTCCGTACATTCATCGAGGCCCAACAATTTGCTACTGCCGCAGCTTCAGATACAGACATTGCTCCAGCGGCAGAAAACGCAGAGATGACAGCCAGCGAGGGAGATAGCCAGTGAGCACACCGGCGCGCGTAATTATCAAGTCAGGCCTGATCCTGACCACAGCTTTCGCTTTGTCTGCTTGCAGCTGGTTCAAGAGCGAAAAACCCAAACAAAGATATGATGACGAAGGTCGAGAGCGCATCCCCATTCTTACGTCCACACAAACCCTTGATGCAGATTCTGCAATAAGCGGCCTGCAGGTAGTTTTGCCACGGCCATATAGCAATGGTAATTGGGCGGTCGAAGGCGGTAATCCAAGCCATACGCCACAACATGTTGCCCTCGGCGAAAGCGTTTCACTGGCATGGCGCCGCAATATTGGTCCCGGTAACGAGAAATACCGCCGTATGGTGACAGGCCCCGTTGCGGCTGATGGCAAGGTGTTTGCAGTTGATGTGAATGGCGATGTAACTGCTGTTTCGCTGTCTGACGGGCGCACGATCTGGACCGCCGAGATTGATACAGACGAAGAACGGAGCAAGGTTGGTTTTGGCGGCGGCGTCGCGTACGGCAATGGAGTACTATATGTTACTTCAGGCCACGGGATAGTCGTGGCACTTGATGCCACACACGGTCGTGAGCTGTGGCGTTACAGCGGTCTAGTGCCGTTCCGCGGGGCTCCAACCGTTGGAGGCGGTCGTGTCTATGCCGTGACTCATGACAACCAGATGCTGGCTCTTGATGCCGATGACGGCAGCCTTGTATGGGATCAAGTTGGTATCGCGGAAAGCGCTGGGATGCTTGGGGCTGCTTCCCCTGCGTTTGATGGCGCAACGGTTGTTATGGCGTTGTCTTCGGGCGAACTGATCGCACTCAGGGGCGGAAATGGACGGATTTTGTGGCAGGATGCCCTGTCTTCTTCCCGCCGATTGACACCGCTTGCGACACTAGCTGATATTGATGGAGCACCGGTTATTGACCGGGGGAAAGTGTATGCGCTCAGCCATGCCGGAAGTATGGTTGCCATTGATATGCGCACTGGCGAACGCTCGTGGGAAGCTGATGTGGCAGGTGTGAACATGCCGGTCATAGCAGGAAACTTTGGGTTCCTGACAACGATTGATGGTCAGATCATCTGCGTCGCCCTCGGTGACGGGCGTATTCGTTGGGTGACTCAACTGCAGCGTTTCCAGGACCAGGAAAAACGCCGGGACCTGATCAAGTGGAATGGTCCTGTGCTTGCGGGCGACCGTTTGTTGGTGACAAGTTCGCATGGCTATGCCATGAGCGTGTCGCCGTATACTGGCGAAGTTCTGAGTGGCATTAATCTGCCTGCTGGATCTTCAACGCCGCCAATCGTTGTGGACGGCACCTTCATTGTGCTGACAGACAGTGGCGAACTGGTGGCTTATCGCTGATAGGCCACTTCTAAAAGAAGTTAAAAGACCATGACCTTCACAATTGCCGTTGTTGGGCGCCCCAACGTGGGCAAATCGACGCTGTTCAACCGTTTGGTTGGCAAGAAGATTGCCATCGTTGACGATACACCAGGCGTTACACGTGACCGCCGCGAAGCCCAGGGTTCAATCGCTGACCTTGAGTTCACAGTATTTGACACGGCAGGCCTTGAAGAAGGTGAGCCCGGGTCATTGTCTGACCGAATGCGCCGCCAGACAGAGCGAGCACTAAAAGAAGCCGACATCGCGCTGATGCTGTATGACGCTCGCGCAGGTGTCACGCCAATGGATGAACATTTTGCCCAGTGGCTTCGCCGCGGCGATAAGCCCGTCATTCTCGTTGCGAACAAGTGCGAAGGCAACGCTGTTGTTGACGGTATCTACGAGGCCTATACCTTGGGCCTTGGCGAACCGATTGGATTGTCTGCTGAACACGGCGAGGGCCTCGCGGAACTGTATCGCGCCATTGTTGACAGCCTCAAGGAGGTTGGCATTGATCCTTATGAAGATGAGGCAGACGCAGACCACGCGAAGGAAGCTCATGATGTCGATGTTGGCCCGACCGAAGGCGATCTGGAGTATGAGTTCCTCGACCGCGAGGCGGAAAGCGAGGAAGAGCGTCCGCTTAGGCTTGCGATTGTTGGGCGGCCGAACGCAGGCAAGTCCACGCTGATCAATGAACTTGTCGGTGAAGACCGCCTGATTACCGGCCCCGAAGCTGGCCTGACGCGTGATTCCATTGCCGTTGACTGGGAATGGGAAGGTATGCCGGTGAAGCTTTTCGATACGGCAGGGCTCAGGAGGCGTGCGCGCGTTACTGAAAAGCTCGAAAAGCTCTCTGTTGGCGACACCCTAAGAGCCGTGCAATTCGCTGAAGTTGTCGTACTGCTCTTGGATGCTGAACAAGGCATCGAAAAACAAGACCTGAAAATTGCAGAGCGCGTAGTGAATGAGGGCAGGGCTCTTGTTATTGCTTTGAATAAATGGGACGCGGTTGACGACCGGCTGGGTTCCCAGCGCCAGCTGATGGACGCATTAACCCGCAGCCTGCCACAACTCAAGGGCGTGAAAGTGGTGAAATTCTCGGCTCTTACCGGCAAAGGGATTCAGCATCTGATGCCTGCCGTTGAGGAAGCCTACGAGGTTTGGAACGCACGTGTTCCGACGTCCGCTTTCAACCAGTGGCTGGCTGACACGCTTGAAAAACATCCCGCACCATCTGTCGCGGGTCGCCGCATCAAGATCCGGTATGGCGCGCAGATCAAGACACGCCCACCAACCTTCCTGATGTTCTGCAATCGTCCTGACGATTTGCCGGACAGTTATAAGCGGTATCTGGAAAATGAATTGCGTCGCGACTTCAATTTGCCTGGGACACCGATCAGGATCATCATGAAAAAGGGTGCAAACCCATACGAAGGGCGTCGGCGGAAGCGCCACTAAGGCGCCTTGGCCATAGCCCTCCAAGCAGGGCCGCTTTCCCTTTTGACGCGGCCCCAGTTCCCCTTATAGTTATGCCCATGATAAGGCATTCAATAATTGGCCTTTTGGCCATTCTGACTTGCGCATGGGCTGTGGCTGCGCAGGCCAAGGAACCATTGACAAAAATTACCTTTGCAACCGACTGGAAGGCTCAGGCAGAGCATGGCGGCTTTTATCAGGCGCTGGCAAAAGGTTTTTACAAATCGCGCGGCCTTGATGTGACCATCCGTCCAGGCGGCCCGCAAACCGATAATCCACGCCTGATGGCCGCCGGCGCACTTGATATCGCCATGGCTTCAAACAGCTTTCAGCCAATCAACTTGATTGCCGCTGGTGCTGACGTGAAAGTGGTGATGGCGGCGTTCCAGAAAGACCCGCAGGTGATGATGGTGCATCCGCACGTATTGGCTAACGGCCTTGCTGACCTCAAAGGGCGCCCGGTTTTCCTGGCCGACAGCGCAATCGCAACGGTCTGGCCATGGCTGAAGGCCCGGTTCGGCTATGCGGACAAGGACATTCGCAAATATAGCTATTCGCTGGCACCATGGCTTGCTAACCCGGAAACGGTGCAGGAGGGGTATGTCTCATCCGAACCCTTCACCGCAGAGCAGGCGGGTGTGGCACCGAAAGTATTCCTGCTGTCTGACGCGGGGTATCCAGGGTATTCAGCCATGGTGATGGTACGGGGTGACTATATCAACAGCAACAAACCCGTCGTAGCTGCCTTTGTGGCTGCGTCTGTCGAAGGTTGGCGCGACTATCTGTGGGGTGACCCAACACCTGCCAATATGCTGATTCTAAAGGATAACCCTGAAATGACGCCGGCGTTGATCGCGAACGGCATTGCGGTGATGCGCCGAAACCAGATGGTTGGCGATCCAGATAGTATCGGGCAAATGAGCCATGCCAGGTGGCAGAAATTTTATGTTGAAATGTCCGACTTGGGTAT
>Ga0209578_10000848_pt1 | contig 32724 bp, 38 predicted proteins | sample tdAd472_FD_187127 | JGI IMG/M metagenome (GOLD analysis project Ga0209578, IMG submission 187127) | Marine sediment microbial communities from the Atlantic coast under amendment with organic carbon and nitrate - tdAd47.2 (SPAdes)... | ecosystem: Environmental > Aquatic > Marine > Coastal >...
TTATAGCTCTCGCGCACCTTGCCGGTCTGATGCCCGGGGAGTTCCTTGAATTCGGCGTCGGTCAGCACATGCTGCAGACGCCATTGGTCTAGTTCACTGAGTGTCATGACACGAGATTACAGGCACGTGGACGGCTCTGACCAGACCCATATGTGCATGGGTCCATGCACCGGACGCGTAACGGAACCGACCTAGCGCACGAAGAGGATCAGCAGAATCCCGGCGATCACCAACAAAATACCGGCAATCTCGAGACGCGTACTTTTCTCGCGAAAGAACAGCGCCGAGGCGATAAACGTGAAAACCAGCTCGATCTGTCCGACAGCGCGAACCAGCGCCGCGTTTTCCAACGTAAAAGCGCTGAACCAGGCAATTGAGCCGAGCACCCCGGCGACACCGACCGCACCGGCCCATTTCCAATTGACCAGCACCGCTTTCATTTGTCCCGGCTCGCGCCACAACAAATAAATCCCCATCAGGACGGTCTGAATCACCACCGACACGGCAAGCGTGAAGGCCGCCGGCATGATGAAGCCGTCATACTGCAATTCCAGCGCGGCACCCCGGAAGAACACCACGGAACCGCCCAGGAACAACCCGGACGCCAAGCCGATCAACGTCGACTTTTCGACCAGCCCGCTGAACAGAGTCTTGAACGTAATATTGGTCTGCGCCACCGACATCGCCATCACGCCGACAACGCTGATGACGATCGCCAGGATGGCACCCGTCGACAGCGTGTCCCCCAGCAACAGGAACCCGAGCAACGCCACCTGGACCGTTTCGGTCTTCGAAAACGTCGTGCCGACGGCAAAATTCCGAAAAGAAAACAGCCATACCAACAACCCGGTGAAGATGATCTGCGACAATCCACCCAGCACGCAATAAAGCAGGAACAGGCCCTTGATCTCGGGGTAGGCCATACCGCCCCATTCGTTCAGCGCCCATACGTATACGAGTGCGAACGGCCATGCATAAAAGAACCGCACATACGTGGCACCGCCCGTCGACAGCTTTCCCTTAAGGTGTTTTTGCAACGCCGAACGCAAGTTCTGGCAGAACGCGGCGACGATCGTGATCGGTATCCAAATTTCCATTTTAAGAATCCATCTAATATATGTCCTTCAGCATAACATTGGCCGCAGCCTTAACTGAAATCAGTTATTTCCCATTCAGCCATAAGATGTTCTTATGCTTAAATGGATCTGCCACCTTCTTTGCGATGTATACGGGCGTTCGATGCCGTCGCGCGGCATCGCAACGTGACACTGGCGGCAGAGGAGTTGGGCGTAACGCAACCGGCGGTCACGCAACAACTCAGACTGCTGGAGCGGCATCTCGGCACCCGGCTCGTTCGTGCCGACAGGCGCGGTATCGACCTGACCGCGGCGGGGGCCCTGCTGGCAACGCGCGTCGTCCACATCTTCGACGACCTGCGCGATGCGCTCGACGACGCCGCCGGGCTGACCGGCAGCGCCCCGCCGCTGACCATCGCGCTGCTGGCAACATTGGCGCAGCGCTGGCTGATCCCCCGGCTAGCGTCGTTTCAGGCGGCGCACCCGGAAATCGAGGTGCGCTTGCTGACCACATCGCGGCTTGTCGATCTCCAGCGCGAAGACGTCGATCTGGCGATTCGCATAGGCGACGGGCGCTGGCCGGGTTGCCACAGCGATTTCCTGTTTGAAAATGCACTGTTCCCGGTTGCCAGCCCGGCGTTGCTGTCGCGGCTGCCACTCGACACGCCGGCGGACCTGGCCCGCCATGTCTTCATTTCCGTCGATGCGCCGCCACGCCATGACGATTGGTCCCGGTGGTTGGAAGCTGCGGGCCTGGACGGGCTGAAGCCGCAGGGCCGGCTATCGTTTGTGTCTTCGGCACAAGCACTGGAAGCCGCCGCCGCCGGTCTCGGCATTGCCATCGCCCACACGCCGTTCGTCGAAGGCGATTTGCAAACCGGCCGTTTGATCGCCCCGTTCTCCGAGCGGATCATCGAGCCGGAGAGTTTTTATCTGGTCGCGCCGCGTGCCGCCGCATCGTTACCGCGTGTCGCCGCGTTCCGTGCCTGGCTTCTGGGTGCCGGCCCCGTCGCATGAGCCATAAAACGACCCACGCCCGTTTCATCGGCAGCGACATCTATCGCGACAGCACCTATGGCCGTGGTCACCCGCTGGCGATCCCGCGTGTGTCGCTGGCCATCGACCTGATCCGCGCGCTCGGCTGGTTTCCCGACGGTAGCTACGTCGAAAGCCCCCGCGCCGACGCCGCATACCTCGAACGATTTCATAGCCGCGACTACGTTGCTGCCGTCATGCAGGCAGAGCGCGAACAGGACGCGCCACCGGCAATCCGCGCGCGCCACAACATCGGCGCAAACGGCAACTCGATCTTTCCCGAGATGTTCCGCCGTCCGGCCACCGCCGCCGGTGGCGGTGCCAAGGCCGCAGAGCTGGTACGCGACGGCGGGCGCGCATTCAATCTGGGCGGTGGTCAACATCACGGACGGCCCGACCGGGCCAGTGGCTTTTGTTACTTCAACGAACCGGCGTTGACTATCGGGCGCGCCCTGGAATACGGCATCGCCCGGGTGTTCTATCTTGATCTGGATGCGCACCACGGTGACGGCGTGCAGGATGCTTTCCATGACGATGACCGTGTCTTCACGCTGTCGATCCATGAAGCCGGCCGATGGCCCATGGATCGGCGCAGCCCGGATCCCGCCGAGACGGGTGGCCTGTTGGACCGGGCCGGTGGCGCGGCACGAAACATTCCGGTGCCGCCGGCGCTCAACGACGACGAATTGGAAGCCATAGTCGAAGGTGCGGTGCTGCCGCTGATCGACGCGCACGAGCCGGACCTGATTTTCGTGCAGTGCGGCGTCGATGCGCTGGCCGACGACCCGCAAAGCAAACTGGCGCTTTCGAATACGGCGCTGTGGCGCACCCTCGCAGCGGTTCAGAACATGGCGCCCCGCGTCATTGCGTCGGGCGGCGGCGGCTACAATCCATTCAGTGTCGCGCGCGGCTGGACGGGCATTTGGGCGACGCTGGCGGGGTTCGATATTCCGGACCATTTGCCGAGCAACGCGGAAACGTTGTTACGCGACGTCACCTGGCAACACCGCCGGGCACAGGATGCACCGGCGCGCTGGTTCACAACACTGGCCGACCCGGCCAACCATGGGCCGGTCCGCGGCGAGATCCGGGATTTGATCCGCGCCGCCGTAACCTGATCTTACGCCAATGGTCCCTCGGCCATCTGCTCGGGAACGTCCAGCCCCATCAGCGTCAGGACCGTCGGTGCGACGGCGCGTTGCGACACCACGTCATCGCTGATACCCGGCTCTGGGTGACCGATGTCATAGAACGCAACATCACGCACGTCGTCATGGGTCCCACCGTGATAACCGCAATCCGTGAAACCATGGTCGGCGGTGACGAGCACCCGGTATCCGGCATCGCGCCATCCCGGGACGTGCTTGGCGAGCGCCCCGTCGACAACCGTCGCGGCGCGCTCGTACTGCCACGAACTGCCACCGAATACATGGCCGACGCTGTCGCAACTCAGGGTATGAAACAGCAGGTAGTCCGGCGCATGGCGCCCGATCAGGCGATCGACCTGCGCGCACAAATCGTTGTCAGCGGGGATGCCGAGATGGAAATCCGTCCGTCCCGTGTCGTCGTAAAAACGTCCGTACTGGATCGGCTTTCGCACATCGTCCGTTTCCTGATCACGAACCGCATCGTAGGGATCGGCGTTGTAAAGCACCGAGAACCAGCTGTACGCCACCGCCGCCGTGGTCTTTCCCTGCGCCTGCGCCAACGCGAACACGTTGTCGACGTTGGACAGCCGAAGCACACTGTTCGCCGTGATGCCGTGATGCGCCGGGTCGAGCCCGGTGTGCAGGCTCTCGTAACAAGGCGCCGACATGCTGGGGAGCGATGCACGCATGCGCCAGCGCCGGGCCTTTCCCGATTCCACCTGCCCCTCCAGAAAACCGCAATGGCCCAGCGCCGTTTTGTATTTGAGACCGTCTACGACGACGAGAATGACCTTGTTCGACATCCGGGGGTTTCCTGACTAAATAAGGGGGACACGCCGCCAGAATTAACCTCGCACGAGAGCAGAAGGCAAGACCATGACAAAGGACACCGTCCGCCCGCCCATCGCCGACAAACGCCCCACCGAGGTCACCTATCACGGTCATGCGCGCACCGACGATTATACGTGGCTGAAGGACGAGAACTGGCAACAGGTGATGCACGACCCCGACGTGTTGAATAAGGACATTCGCGCTTATCTCGAAGCCGAGAACGCGCATACCTTGTCGTGGATGTCGGACACCTTCGAGCTGCAAGAAAAACTGTTCGCGGAAATGCGCGGCCGCATCAAGGAAGACGATTCGAGCGTGCCCGACCCGGACGGCGCGTTTGCGTATTACGTCCGCTACGTCGAGGGCGGGCAGCACCCGAAGTTCTGCCGCAAGCCGACGAACGGGGACGGTTCAGAGGCCGTCCTGCTTGATGGCGATGCCGAAGCGGCGGGCTTCGAGTATTACAAAGTCGGCGCGGTTACGCATTCGTATGATCATCGCTATTTGCTTTACAGCGAAGACACCAACGGGTCGGAAATCTTCAAGATCCGGTTCTGCGATACCGAAAGCGGCGAGAATCTCCCCGACGTCATCGAAGGGACCAGCGGCGACGCACTTTGGGCCGCCGACAACAAGACCGTCTTTTATACGGTACTCGACGAAAATCACCGCCCGTCCAAGGTCATGCGCCACACACTCGGTACTTCGACCGAAGACGATGTGCTTGTCTATGAAGAAAAAGATCCGGGGTTCTTCGTCGGCATCTCGGATACCGAGAGCCGCCGCTTGATCCTGATCGACGCGCACGATCACCAGACGTCGGAAGTCTACATGATTCCGGCAGACGCACCGGCGAGCGATCCCGTTTTGATTGCGCCGCGCGCGCCAGGCGTCGAATACAGCGTTTCCGAACACGCGGGCCGACTGGTCATCCTGACCAATGCTGACGGCGCCGAGGATTTCAAAATCGTCACCGCGTCCCTCGACAAGCCGGGGCGCGAGAACTGGACCGATCTTATCGAACACGCGCCCGGCAACCTGATCGTCGGCATCGACGTCTTCGCTGACTATCTGGTGCGACTCGAACGTGTTTCGGCATTACCGCGCATCGTCATCCGCAATTGGCAAACGACCGAGGAATTCACCGTTCGCTTCGACGAGGAGGCCTATGCGCTGGGGCTCGAAGGTGGGTACGAGTACGCCACAGACAAGCTTCGCTTTTCCTATTCGTCGCCGACGACGCCGCGTCAGGTCATCGATTTCGACATGCGAACCGGTGCACGGACGTTGCTGAAACAAGATGAAGTCCCATCCGGCCACGACCCGGCGGACTACGTTACACGCCGCATTCAGGCGGTCGCCGCCGACGGCGAACTGGTGCCGGTCACGGTTCTGCATCGGGCCGACTGCATTCTCGATGGCAGCGCACCGGTATTGCTTTATGGCTACGGCAGCTACGGCATGACCATGCCGGCATCGTTCGTGACGCCGCGGCTGAGCCTGGTCGATCGCGGCTTCGTATATGCCATCGCGCATATTCGCGGCGGCATGGAAAAAGGCTACCGCTGGTACACGGACGGCAAGCGTGAAAAAAAGCGAAACACTTTTACCGACTTCATTGCCGCCGCCGAAGGGCTGATCGCCGAAAACCTCGCCCGGCCCGGCAACATCGCCATTCACGGTGGATCGGCGGGCGGCATGTTGATGGGCGCATGCACTAATATGGCACCGGACCTTTGGCGTGCCGTAGTCGCCGACGTGCCGTTCGTCGATGTGCTCAACACCATGTGCGACACGTCCTTGCCGTTGACGCCGATCGAATGGCCGGAATGGGGCAACCCGATCGAAGACAGGGCGGCATACGACTATATCCTCAGCTATTCCCCCTACGACAACGTCGAGGCCAAGGAATACCCGGCGCTGCTGGCGACCGCGGGTCTGACCGACCCGCGCGTGACGTATTGGGAACCGGCAAAATGGGTGGCGAAGCTGCGCGACAAAAAAACCGACAACCATCCGCTTTTGCTCAAGACCAACATGAGCGCCGGGCATGCCGGTGCCGCCGGACGCTTCGACCGGCTCGAGGAACTGGCGTTCAATTATGCATTCGTGTTGAAGTGTTTCGGGGTCATGAAATAAGCGCCGTCAGGCCGAAAGATTGACGAACGCACCGACCGGCAACGCACCGGAAATATCCGCGGTTGCCGCAATCAAGGAACGATCGAAACTGCTGCCCTGACCGAGCGCCGATTGCAGCTGCGCCAGACGATCAAGGCGCGCGCCCGCCGTCACGACGGCGTTTTCGAGCCTGGAGACGCTGAGCCGTGCATCCGCGCTCGTCGTCACATCCAGGTTCGCAATCCCGAGCGAGACGCTATCGAGGCCCTGCGGCAAAATGGTGACTTCGCCGCCATAGCGGCTGGTTTGCACACGGATCGCCGGCCCGCTGCCGTCGATGAAATTGGCGCTGCCGCTGGCCGTCGCCGATACCAGATTGTCGATCAGGCCGATGGCGCGGTTGATCTGTGTTTGAATATTGCCGCGCGACACCCGCGTCCCGTCGGCCGACAAAAGCGCGGTGTTCTCGGAAACCACCCCGTCCTGTGCCGCCAGCGACGCCAACCCCGCCAGCTCGCGAAGCGCGGCGCGGATCGTCGATCCTGCGAAGGCGGATTGGCGCAGTGCCTGCGTGGCATTTTCCGTGCTGATGGTGACGGTGCGCTCGACGAAGCGCCCGGCCGTGGTGCCGTCGGCGAGTGCCCGGGCACGGGCATCGTCCAGCGCGGCGGACGACACGCTCGACAATCGACGCGCGGCCCGCGTGCCGGTGATCGCAAAAGATATCGACTGCGACGATGGAATATCGAGCGCCAAGCCGCCATACCTCCGAGGTTAGACCCCGGCATTCTGCCTTAACGCATTAGGATAGCAGGATTTTCAGTAATGTGGAGGGCGCTGTGTCGCTTCTTCTTCCGGCTCGATATCGGCCTTCGTTTCGTCGAGTCGGCCAAGCTCGTGCCTCAGTTTGGCGATTTCGGTCCATTGCTCATTAATGACGTCGCTGAGCGCATTGATCGTCTGCTCCTGATGCGTCACCGTCATCTCGAGCGCCGTCATCCGTTCTTCCATTTCCTCGCTCATCGTGTCCCCGCTTCAGCGTATCGCGCCGCGCGCCGTGATTTCCCAAAGATCAACGACACGCCCGCCCTGTATGACCACAAACCAGTCATAAAGGTTCACCGTCGGGTCGCAGTGGCCGGGGATCAGGCGCAGCTTTTCACCCAGCATCACACCACGCGCCGCATCGTCGAGGACCAACGTCCCGTGATCATCGGACGGCCTCTGGTACGTGGCGCCGGGAATGTCGGCGACCCACGGCATGCCCTGGTCGTTGCCCAGCGCCTTGTGACCGGCGTCGACAACGGCGCGTCCGGGCTTGGTCGCACTCATCACCGTCACCAGCACATAGAGACTGTGGCGGAACTCGGTGAACGGGTCACCGCGCTGGTCCATGTTCTGTGCGTAGTCGGCATCCATGAAGATGTACGATCCGCACTGCATTTCTTGATACAGCCCACTCGTCGCCTCGAAGCGAAAGCTGCCGGTCCCGGCGCCCGTGACGATGGGCACGTCGATACCCGCAGCATCCATGGCCGAAAGCGTTGCGCGCACCTTGTCGCAGGCAGCCCCGATGGCGGCCCCCCGTTCATTGGCCGTGCGGATGTGTTGCGCCGAACCGTGATAGGCCTGAAGTCCGGCAAAATTCAGTCCGTCCTCGTCAAGAACGAGCTGCGCCAGATCGGCCGCCGGCCCACCCGGCTCCAGGCCGCAACGTCCGGCTCCCACATCGATCTCCACATATACATCCAATGTCACGCCGGCCTCGCGCGCCGCATGACCCAGATCGCGAACATTGTCGGCATCGTCGGCAAGCACGCCGATCCGCGCCGTGTCGGCAAGTGCGGCAAGGCGCGCCAGTTTGCGTTCACCCCAGATCTGGTTGGTAACCAGCACATTCCCGACGCCGCCCGCGACCATCGCCTCGGCCTCGCCCACTTTCTGACAACAGATGCCCACCGCACCGGCGGCAATCTGCCGCTTTGCGATCTCGGGACATTTGTGGGTCTTGGAGTGAGCGCGAAGCCGTACCCCGAAATCCTGCACGGTTTTTGCCATCTGCGCGACATTCGCCTCGAACGCGTCGAGATCGATCATCAGCGCAGGCGTGTCGACATCCTGCATGTCGTCGCCGATTTCGGCGGGGGGCGGTTGCGTCATGTTTCTGTTCCCATAATGAAGGAAGACGAGATTACTTGGACGGCATGGTCATTGTCACGCGCCGCCGCGTGCGTACCTGTGTCACGCGCCGCCGCGTGCGCCCTTGACTTGGAGGCTTCACGCTCCAAATCTATACGCACGTGCCGGATGGCCCGCGGGGGCATACCGGGAACCGGACGCCGGGAACGATGCACATCGTTTTGAGGGTCCGAAAAGCGTCTCGCCCTTTTGGGGAGACCGGGAGGAAAGAATGGCGATCTTCAACAATCCGCAGTTGCTTGGCTTCGACCACCTCGAGAGGATTCTCGACCGCGCCGCCAAGGCGTCGGGCGAAGGGTATCCGCCCTATAACATTGAACAGACGGGCGAGAACGATATCCGCATCACACTTGCCGTGGCCGGATTTACCATGGACGACCTGTCTGTCGCCACGGAGGACAACCAGCTTGTGATCCGCGGCAAACAGGTAGATGACAGTGCTGAGCGCATTTTCATTCACCGCGGCATCGCCGCCCGGCAATTTCAGCGCTCGTTCGTGCTGGCAGAGGGGATAGACGTTGTCGCGGCAACACTGGATAACGGCCTGTTGCACGTCGATCTGCACCGCGAAGTGCCCGAACCTGAAGTCAAAACCATTAAGATCGAAAGTGCCAAAGCCAAGGCGCAGACGATCGATATGGAATCAGACGGCTGATTGAGGCATGCCGCCCGATTAGGCGGCGCGGGTTTCCTGGGATTCCGTCATGATTGCGTAGAGTGCGTCGGCTTCGCCGGTGGCGCGCAGCTTGTCGCAAATATCATGATCGCGCAACAAACGCGATACGCGGGCCAGCGCTTTCAGATGATCGGCACCCGCTTCTTCCGGTGCCAGCAAAACGAAAATCAGATCGACCGGACGGTCGTCGATGGACTGGAAATCGACCGGCTTTTCGAGACGCGCAAAAATACCGTGAAGACGGTCCAGGTCGGCAAGCTTGCCGTGCGGGATCGCGATCCCGGAACCAACACCGGTGGTCCCCAGACGTTCGCGGTCCATGAGGACGCCGAAGATCTTGCGCTCGTCGAGACCCGTCACGTCGGCCGCCTTGCGCGCCAGTTCCTGCAGCGCCTGCTTTTTGCTGGTCGCGCGAAGATTGGCAACAACGCTGCCGCTGTCTAGAAGATCGCTGAGTTCCATTGTCTCTTCCTGTCCAACACTGGCTATTTACTAGCTTTATACATCGGCCCGCTTCAAGGCCGGTCGTCGCTTCCGGTTCGACGCGCTGCCCGGCTAATCCGAGGCTTCGCTCGGCGTCGGGTCGATCCAGCCGATATTGCCGTCTTTTCTGTGATAGACCACGCTCAGGGCATTGGTCTTCACATTGCGGAACATGAGGACCGGCAGATCCGCAAGGTCCATGTGCATGACCGCTTCGCTGACGGAAAGCGTTGCGATGTCGGTCTGCATTTCGGCGACGATGATGGGCTGAGCATCGACTTCGACCTCTTCCTCACCACTGTCGCCTTGAATAACGTATTGCTGTGCCAGCACCACATCGTCGCTGGCAGCGCGGCGGCGCTGGTCGCCGACGAGGCGACGTTTATAGCGACGCAGTTGCTTGGCGATCCGCTCAAGCGCCGCATCGAATGCGGGATAGGCTTCACCGGCCTCGCCACGCCCCTGCACGACCATGCCGCGCGGGCCGGGATGTACCGAGATATCCACATGCATCATCGAGCCTTCGCGCGAAACGGTGACGTGCGCATCGATAGCCTGATCGAAATATTTGGTCACCGATTCGACGAGTTGTTCTTCAGCGTAGGTCCGCAACGCATCGCCAACGTCAACATGTTTACCGGAAACGGAGATTTCCATGCCTGGTTTGTGCCTTTAAGTGATTGATTTTTATAGTTTCTTTAGCCACGCCTGCGCTGCGGAGAAATGCGCCCCACACCCCTTTGGCTAACGGTGGGCGGACCCTAGTGAGATGGTCCTGCGAAGTCAATACGTGAAGCTGTAACATTTCTTGATGTTACTGCGGTTCGGCAAAAATGTCATCAGAAGGAATCTTCGACACGGTCACATCCCGGACCTGTCCAATGCGGGGATGCGCCCTATTTCGGTGGCGCCTTCTGGCGGCGGCGCTCGACGGACGAGCCGATTTTTAACGATTCCCGATACTTGGCGACCGTCCGCCGGGCGATATCGTAACCGTCTGCGACGAGCAGTTTCACCAGCTTGTCGTCGGACAGAATTTTCTTCGGATCCTCGGCGTCGATCAGTTCCTTGATGCGATAGCGCACCGCTTCGGCGGAATGCGCATCGCCGCCATCCGTCGCGCCGATCGACGACGAGAAGAAATATTTCAGCTCGAAGATACCGCGCGGCGTGACGATGTATTTGTTCGATGTCACCCGGCTAACGGTGCTCTCGTGCATTTCGATTTCATCGGCGACGTCGCGCAGCACCATCGGTTTAAGATGTTGAATGCCCTTTTTGAAGAAGGCGTCCTGGCGGCGCACGATTTCCGACGACACCTTAAGGATCGTCGTTGCGCGCTGATGCAGGGCACGCACCAGCCAATTAGCGGACTGATACTGTTCCGCGAGATACTTTCGGTCTTCCTTGCTCATCGGCGTTTTCTGAACCCGCGCGTGATAGCTGGAATTCACCAGAACGCGCGGCAAGGTTTCCGCGTTCAGCTCCACCACCCAGCCGCCTTTCGGATGTCTCACCATGATGACGTCGGGAATGATCGGCTCGGCGGTTTCGGCAGCGAACGAAAGGCCCGGTTTCGGATCCAGCTCGCGAAGCTCGCCAAGCATATCCGCGATGTCTTCGGCATCGACACCGCACAGCCCTGCCAGCTTGGTAAACTCCCGTGCCGCGACGAGATCTAGATTTTCAACGAACGTCTGCATTGCCGGGTCGTATCGGTCGCGCTCCTTGAGCTGCAGCGCCATGCACTCGGCGAGATCGCGCGCGAACACGCCGGTCGGCTCGAAACCCTGAAGAATGCCGAGTATCCGTTCGATGTCGGCGAGCGGTGCTCCCAACACTTCGGCGGCTTCTTCCGGCGGCGCACCGAGATAGCCGCTGTCCTCGACCTGATCAATCAGGTAGGCGGCAATCAACGCGTCTTCCGGCACCAGATGCGCCATGCTCAGTTGCTGGTCCAGATAGGCCCGGAGTGTCTGTGCCTCGGCGAGGGTCTCTTCCAGCCCCGGCAGGTCCGGGTCGTAGCCGCTCGCTTCCGGCATGCTTGTGAACTGACCGACCGTGACAGCCCCGTCCTCATATGCCCCACCCAGATCCGCATCCATCTCGCCGGCGGTTTGCATATCGCTGCCGGCCGGCTCGCCCAGACTCAGGTCGTCCAGCGCCGGCGCGTCCTCGAAATCGCTGTCGCTGTCACTATCGCGTTCCGGCGTTTCCGCCGGTGCGGCTTCATCGCGTTCCAGAAGCGGATTGGTTTCCAGCTCGCCTTCGACGAATTCGGAAAGTTCGAGATTGGAGAGCTGCAGCAGCTTGATCGCCTGCTGCAATTGCGGCGTCATGACCAGCGACTGCCCGAGCCGCTGTTCAAGGCGAGGCGACATCACCATGGGCGCCTCCTTTCCATGACGTCAAAGAGAGAAGCGGTCACCCAGATAGACGCGCCGCACGTCCGCGTTGCCGACGATATCCGACGGCGCCCCCTCCATCAGCATCATCCCATCGTGAATGATATAAGCCCGGTCGATCACATCCAGCGTCTCGCGCACATTGTGATCGGTAATCAACACGCCAATGCCGCGATCCTTGAGATGCGCGACAAGCTCGCGAATATCGCCGACGGCAATCGGATCGATGCCGGCGAACGGCTCGTCGAGCAAAACGAAATGCGGATTGGAGGCCAGTGCGCGGGCGATTTCGACCCGGCGGCGCTCGCCCCCCGATAGCGCCAGCGCAGGTGCGCGGCGCAAATGCGTGATCGAGAATTCGGCCAGAAGCGCATCCAGGATTGCTTCACGCCGCTCGCGGCTTTTCTCGACGACCTCGAGCACTGCGCGAATATTGTTTTCAACGCTCAGTCCGCGAAAGATTGAGGCTTCCTGCGGCAGGTACCCGATGCCGAGCCGCGCGCGGCGGTACATCGGCAGATCGGTGATGTCGTTGCCGTCGAGCACGATATTGCCCATGTCGGGCTGGATAAGCCCGGTGATCATGTAAAAGCAGGTGGTCTTGCCGGCGCCGTTCGGCCCCAACAGGCCAACAACCTCGCCCCGGTGCACTTCAAGACTGACGCTGCGGACGACCGGACGTTTCTTGAAACGTTTGCCGATATTGAGCGCATACAGACCACGTTCGCTCTCGGCGATCAGACGGGGCTTCTTGCGCTTCGGCTGGGGGGCTCCCCCACCTTCCGCGAGCTGCCGGCCTATCTGTTCGAAGTCGTCGCTCATGTCGTTCCTTTCTGGCGCCGGTGCTTGCTGTGCACCATTATCAATTATTATTCCGGTTTTTCGGCACGAAGCTTCCCTGAACCCGCCCCGAACCCTGATCCTTCGAGCATGCAAACAACCGGCTGATACCGGTGTTGAGATTGACCTCGGCGCGACAGCCCCGAAGTTCGTTATCGTCGCGGACCAGTCTAACCTGACCAGTCAGGGTTGCGATACCACTTTCCACGTTATAGACGCCGCGATCGCCGGTCGCCGTTTCCCGCTCGGTGCGGATACGCACATTGTCATACGCATCAACCCGGTAAACGCGAGTGTTGCCCTGCGCATCCGGGCGCAAATGCGCCACCAGAACATCGGCAAAGACCTTTTTCTTGTCGCGTGTCGCCACGGCGTTGCCACGCGCCACGGCGAATTTCTTGAGTTCCCAGTATTCGAGCTGCTGGCTCGCACTCAGCGTATCCTGCCCTGAGACCAGACGCGGCTTCTTGCCGTCGACGACCAGCACTTTCTGATCGGCATTGTAGATCGCCCGATCACCATAGGCTGTCTCGCTGGCCGACACGATGCGGACATTGCCGAGCGCATCAAGACGCCATACCTCGGACTGGCCGGAGCCGTTTTCACGGTAGTGCGCCCGCAATTCGTCGCTCAGCACTTCGACCCCACCGCGCACAGCGCGGGCATCACCGCGGGCCACGAACAGACTGCCGTCCTGTTGCCATTCAATGCCGTCCTCGGCATAGACCTCAATCGGCAGATCACCGCCGGCGCCGCCGAGGCTGAGGCTCTGTGCCATTGCGCCCGCCGCGCAAAGCACCGTCAATACGCCCAGAACGGCGGCCCACGCCAAACGGCGCGCGCCTTCACGGTCAAACGGCGTGTTCGAATTGCGGCATGCGTTGCGCGTATTGTGTGTCATGGGTTCCTCTGTCCGGCACCCGGATAAATCACCAGCTTGCTCTTCCCGGTGAAGTATATGGTCTTGCCCTTGTCGACAAGGCGGAAGCCTTCCGCCTGCAGATTCCCGAACGGCCCCTGGCCGCGGATCGGCTGATCGCCCTCGGCGGAACTCTTCTCAAGATCAATCTTCGCCTTCTCGGTTAAGAATTCGTAACCGGTGTCGTGATAAAGCACGACCGAGCCGACCAGATCGAGGGATTCTGCGTCTCGCCCATAGATTCCACGACGCGCCGTCAGCACCAGCCACGTCCCGTCTTCGAGCAGAATGTCGGCCTTCGGGCTGTCCAGTTCGATGACGCTGCCCGCCGCCGCCAGGCGCCGGGCAATTTCCGCAGTCACGGAATAGGGCTGATTATCGGAATCCGACCCGACGTAGCGAGGGTTGAGCATGCTGGGATCGTCGGCTTCCTTGACCGTCAGATCGGCAAAGCCGATGCGGAATCTGGCGTCCGACACCTCAATATGCGGCCAGGCGACGATCAGCCCGATCAACAGCAGCGCGATCGCCGGCAACAGAAACTTCATGGCGCGGACAAAATGCGAATATGACGCTGTCAGTCGCTGCGGGCCGCGCGCATCAAAACCGAAATCGGCGCTACGTTTGCGCCCCTCCAGTTCCAGACCGTTATCTGCCGCAGGAGCCATTATGCCTCTGCTAAATCAGGAAAGCCGCATCGCGCAACCGAACGAAAATCGCATCAAGCGACCCCGGCCCGCAGGCAATCGTGGATATGCAGCACGCCGACCGGCTTTCCGTCGGCGACCACGAACACATTGGTGATCTTGTTCTCATTCATGAAATGCAGCGCTTCACTGGCCAGCATTTCAGGCGGGATCGTCTTGGCGCCGGTCGTCATCACATCCGTAACGGCCTTCATCGTCAGGTCATCGCTCATATGGCGGCGCAGATCACCATCGGTCAGTATCCCGGCAAGGTCGTCTTTTGCATCGATCACGCCGACACAGCCGAAACCTTTGCGGGTCATCTCGATCAACGCCTCCGACATGACGGTGTCGAGCGAAATCACCGGCAATTCGGGACCGCCATGCATGATATCACGGACCTTCAGCAGCCGCCGGCCCAGCTTGCCACCCGGATGCAGCGCATGGAAATCATCGCTGGAAAAGCCTTTACGCGCCAACAGTGCAACCGCGATGGCATCGCCAAGAGCCAGCATCACCGTCGTCGACGTAGTCGGCGCCAGGCCCATCGGACAAGCCTCGTCCGACGGCGGAATCACTAACGATGCATCGGCTGCCGATGCCAGCGTGCTGTCACCACGGCCCGTCATGGAAATCAACGGGATTTCAAAGCGTTTGCAGTAGTCGACCAGATCCGCCAACTCCGTGGTTTCCCCGGAATTCGACAGAGCAAACACCGCGTCGGCCTGCGTGATCATGCCGAGATCGCCATGCGATGCTTCCGCCGGGTGCACGAACAGCGCCGGCGTCCCCGTCGAGGCCAGGGTCGAGGCGATCTTGCGCGCGACATGACCACTTTTTCCCATGCCGGAAACGACAACGCGCCCGGTCACAGACGCCAGGATATCGATGGCCCGCGCAACATCATTCCCGATGGTGTCCGCCAGCGTCTCAAGACCCGCGATTTCCGTACGGATAACCTGACGGGCGGCGTCGATATCACGCAGCGCCGCGTCGGTTTCGATTTTTTCGGCCGGAATACCGTTCATGAATACTCCCAACGGCGCGCTGACAAGGGGTCGCCGGTTTTTACAATTATGCGCTTCAAGGCGCACCGGTTCAACAAAAGGCCGTCACACGGCGCTTATCACATATGGGCGAAGATATCCGTCTCGGGCCAGCCTGCAAGGTCCAGCTCGGCGCGCGTTTCGAGAAAATCGAAGCATGCCTGGGCAAGTTCGGCGCGGCCTTCGCGCTCCAACATTTCCTGCAGCCGTTCGCGGATGGCATGCAGGTTCAGAACGTCGGATGCCGCATACGCCTGTTGCGCCTCGCTGAGATCCGTCGCCGCCCAGTCGGACGATTGCTGCGCTTTGGAAAGTTCGATACCGACCAGTTCGCGGGTCACGTCCTTCAGACCATGCCGGTCGGTGTAGGTGCGGACCAGCTTGGACGCGATCTTGGTGCAGTAAACAGGATTGATCGTGATGCCCAGCCAGCGTTTCATGATCGCGACATCGAAGCGCGCGAAATGAAAAATTTTGGTGACGCCCGGGTCGGTCATCAGCGCCTTCAGGTTCGGCGCCGCATAATCGTCGGCGGCAAGTTGGATCAGATGGCAAACACCGTCGCCCGCCGAAAGCTGCACGACGCAAAGCCGGTCGCGTTGCAGGTTCAGCCCCTGGGTTTCGGTGTCGACGGCAACGGCATCGCCGAAATCGATGCCCGCAGGGATATCACCGCGGTGCACGTGGATTTCGTCGGGTATGGTGAAGGTTTTACGGCTCAATCGACTGCCTTCCGTCCTGTGCTGCGAGGCGGGAGGGGGATGGTGCCCAGGAGAAGACTCGAACTTCCACGACCTTGCGGCCACTGGCACCTGAAGCCAGCGCGTCTACCAATTCCGCCACCTGGGCTTCCACACACACGCCGAAGCGCGCGCCGGAGTGGAGGGATTAGTCCTCAGAAGGCACCTTGTCAATATGTTGTCTCCTGTTTACGCATCATTCCTGCGCAAGGCCCGGTTGACCGTGGCCAAAGGTCGGTATAAGCCATAATAATCCAAAGTTTTCCCGCACGCGCAAGGCACGGGCGGCAAACGCTTAACAGGGGCGCAAACATGGCCAGTCGGACGCAGCGACGCATCATCACCGTATTCGGAGCCTCGGGTTTCGTTGGCAGGCACCTTGTCCGCCGTCTGGCAAAAGACGGCTGGACAATCCGGGCCGCCTGCCGTGACGTCGAAAAGGCACATTTTCTCCGCACCATGAGCGATGTCGGACAGGTGACGCCGTGGGGCTGCGATATCGCCGACGCCAACAGCGTGCGTGTCGCACTGGACGGTGCCGAAGCCGCCGTGAACCTTGTCGGCATTCTGTATGAAAGCGGCAACGCCACGTTCCAGAAAATCCATGCCGATTGCGCCAAGCAGATCGCCGAAACCGCCGCATCGCTGGGGATCCGCCATTTTGTGCAAATGTCCGCCCTGGGCGCCGATAAAAATTCCGATTCCGAGTACGCGCGCACCAAGGCAATGGGCGAAGATGCCGTCAAGGCGGCGTTGCCGTCGGCGAGCATCGTCCGGCCGAGTGTCGTGTTCGGTCCCGAGGACAGCTTCTTCAATACGTTCGCCGGCATTTGCCGTATTTCGCCGTTCCTGCCGGTGTTCGGCGCCCCGACGTTCCCCGACGTCAGCTTTGGCGGCGGCAAGCCGTTCGCCATCAATTTTCTGGGCGACGGCGGCCCGAAATTTCAACCGGTTTATGTCGGCGATGTTGCCGACGCCATCGTCAAATGTCTGAGCGACAGTACCTGTGCCGGTAAGACCTATGAATTGGCCGGCCCCAGCGTTTATTCGTGCGCCGACATCATGCGCCTTGTGCTGAACGCCACCAGCCGCAAACGCGCCCTCTTGCCGGCCCCGTTGTGGATTCTGGAGATCAAGGCGTTTTTCCTGGAGAAACTGCCGAAGCCGCTGCTGACCACGGATCAGGTCAAGCTTTTGCAGAAAGACAATGTCGCCGGCGGTTCACTGCCGGGGCTGTCGGAGCTGGGCATTTCCGCGACACCGGCGGAAGCGATTCTGCCGACGTACCTGCGCCGCTATCGCACCCCGCTGGCACAGACCCGCGCCGTCGGCTGAGCTAGAATCCGGGCGGCAGAGCCGAGGCATCTCCTGCGGCATCGCCCTTGGCGGCGGCAACGATCAACTCCGCGTATTCGCGCAAGAACACCGATCCCTTGACGGTGCGTTGCAAAAGCACGCTGCGGCGATCCTGCGTGTCGGTCTTGCGGCGTAGCAGGCCAAGGTCGCCAAGGCGATCGACGGCGCGCGTGACAACCGGCTTCGTGACGTTCAGATGCGCCGCCATGCCACGGATGGTATGTGGCGGCGGCGTCAGGTAAACGCTCAGCAACAGCGCCATCTGACGCGCCGTCAGGTCCGGCGCATCGCGCCTAACACTGGCAACGATTGCACGCCGCCATATATCGAGAGCCTGGAGATCGGAAAAGTCGTGGCTCATCGCCGCCGCATCTTTCAGCAACGTCCGTATTTTTGCGCAAGCATGTCGGTAAAGGCGCGCATGCCCATGGCCTCGCCCCCTTCCGGACGGCCCGGCTTCGACGACACGTTCCACGCCATGACGTCGATGTGCGCCCATTTCGCATCCTTCGGCGCGAACCGTTCCAAAAACAGCGCCGCGGTAATGGCACCGGCATACCCACCGTCGGGCGCATTCGTGATGTCGGCGACCTTGCCTTCGATCATCTTGCGGTATCCGGGCCACAAGGGCATGCGCCACAAAGGATCGGCGACGCGCGTGCCCGCCGACAACACATCGTCGGCGAGGCCGTCGTCGTTGCAAAACAACGCCGGAAGCTCGGTGCCGAGTGCGACCCGGGCCGCCCCCGTCAACGTCGCGAAATCAATCACAAGTTCGGGGTCGGATTCGCCGGCGCGCGTCAGCGCATCGGCGAGGATGACCCTGCCTTCGGCGTCAGTATTGCCGATCTCGATGGTGATGCCCGCCCGCGTACGCACCACGTCCAATGGGCGCATGGCGTTGCCGGAAATCGCATTTTCGACCGCCGGAATCAGCACCTTCAGGTGGACCTTGAGGCCAAGCGCCATCACGCAATGCGCGATGCCGAGGACGTGTGCCGAGCCGCCCATATCCTTTTTCATCAGCTTCATGCCGCCCGCCGGTTTGATATCCAGGCCACCGGAATCGAAGCACACGCCCTTGCCGACCAGCGCCACCGTGGGCAGCGACGGGTCGCCCCAGGTGATCTCAATCAGCCGTGGTGCGTCGGCGGCGGCGCGGCCGACGGCATGTATCGCCGGGTAATTCTCCGCCAGCAAATCGTCGCCGACGGTCACGGTGAAATCGGCGCCGAATTTCTCTGCAAGCTCCTTCGCCGCATCACCGAGCGCACTCGGCCCGAGATCGTTGGCCGGGGTGTTGATCAAATCGCGCACCAGTGACGTCGCATCGGCGAGCGCCATGACGCGCGCGTTGTCGATCCCGTCCGGTAATTGCAGGGTCGCGGGAACCGGTCCAGCGGCCTTGTAGCGGTCGAATTCATACGCCCCCAACATCCAGCCGAGCGCTGCCGCTTCAGCCGTTTCGGGATCGATATCCCCGGCGAACGCATAGTCGCCGGCCGGAAGCGCCTTCGCCAGCGCACCGGTATCCCAGAGCACGACAGGATCGGAACTGGCGACCAGCACCGCGCTCAAACGACCGTCCTCGCCGGGAACGACGAGATGCTTACCGGCAGCCGCTTTGAAAGCGTGTGCCGTCACCCAAGCATTAACGTGCGCGGGCGCGCTCGCGCACCAGGCGGCAAAATCCTTTTCCTTGATCAGATGGACGGGTATCGCGGCGGTGTGGTCCTGGCTCACGGTTTGCTCCTCGCTCGAATGATCGGTCGATCTTACTTGGCGCATGGGAAACGAAAACCCTAAACTCGCGCCGACGATCGAAAGGATAAAGCATGAGCAATGACCCGACGCCGGAGCTGCAACTCGTGATCGGCAATCGCAATTATTCATCGTGGTCGCTACGGGGTTGGCTGGCGATGCGTCAAACACGCCTGCCGTTCGAGGAGATTTTCATTCCGCTCGATCTGCCGGAAACCGCGGCGGCCCTTGCGCAATATTCGCCGAGCCTTTTGGTGCCGGTCCTGAAGATTGGCGGCACATTGGTGTGGGACAGCATCGCGATTATCGAGGCCCTCAACGAGCTTGCGCCCGATGCCGGGCTGTGGCCCGCCGACAGCATGGCCCGTGCCGTCGCACGGTCCGTTTCGGCTGAAATGCATGCCGGGTTTTATCGCCTCCGGCGCGACATGCCGATGGACCTGCGCGCTGAGCGTCCCGGCGAGCAACACACCGACGGCGCGCTTGGGGACGCGGCGCGCATACAGGCGCTATGGGCGGACTGCCGCGCCCGATACGCCGACGGGGGCCCGTTCCTGTTCGGTGCATGGTCGGCCGCCGACATCATGTACGCGCCGGTTGTCGGCCGCTTTCGCACCTATGGCGTCCCGGTCTCGACCGAGGTCCAAACCTATATGGATGCCGTTATGGCGCAGCCGGATATGGCTGCCTGGCTTGAGGACGCCCGTGAAGAACCGTACGTCATCGAAACCGTTTAGACGCTCAGGTAATCGTTTCGGCCTGCGGCAGGCCCAACAGATCGGCCTGGTTGGCGCCTTCGTGAATTTTCTTGATGAGATCGGCTTCGTCTTTGATTTTCTGCTGCGCGGCGACAAGCATTTTATCGGCCCAGGCCAACGGTACCACCGAAACGCCGTCATCATCTCCGATGATCAGATCGCCCGGATTGACCGGGCAATCCCCGACGGCGACGGTGCCATCAATAGTGCCGCCGAAATTCTTGTGCGGACCGGCAGGCACGACGGCGGATGAAAACGCGGCAAAGCCGCGTGCGCGAATTTCCGCAACATCGCGGATCGCACCGTCGACGACGATGCCGCCGATGCCGCGTGCAATCGCCGCCTCGGTCATGATCCCGCCCCAGATCGCGACGTTCTCCGAGCCGCGTGCGTCGATCACCATGATTTCGCCTTTGCGGCACATGCCGATCAGCCTGTGCGGGGCGGAATTGTCGCCGGACATACACGTCACCGTTCGGGCCTGTCCGCAAAGTTTCATTCCCGGCGCCGCAGGTTTGATACGGGCTCCCATCACCTGCGAGCGGTTCATCATATCGGACACCACGGCTGCCGGTATTTCCCGCCATTCGGCGAGGGCGTCTTCGGAAAGTCGTTCGAAATCGACGTCGTATTTTTGCAAGGCCACGGTGTTTTCCTCCCCGGGGATCGAATTTATCAGCGCAAACGAGGTGCGAGGTTAGGTCAGCCGGGGGCGGCGCTCAAGACTGGTCGCATGCCTTGCAGAGATGGCGCGTCTCGGAAACAATGTCGCCGAAAATGGAGTACATGACATGCTGGCCGATCTGAAGGCATTCCTGGGAATTGGCGGTCCGGAGAACGAAGCTCGAATCCTGATCCGCGATGCGCGCGCCATGATCGAGATGGTGCATGGCCAGCACGGCCCCGATTCGCTTCGCAAGATTTCCGGCGAGACCGGCTATCAGATCGCCGAGGTGCATCGACGCGGTCTGGACGACCCGCAGTTTTACGGGCGCGGTATCGAAGCGTTGACCGAATTGAACCGTGCGGCGCGCACACGGCGCGACAATATCGCATGGTCGGGCATCACCATGGCCATAATCTATATCAAGGCGGAAATCCTTGGCGACCATGGGCTGCCCGCGAAAAACGCCATCGACGGATTCATGGCAAAATGGCCGTCGGCCGAAGATGCCGGCGATCAGGACAGCGATACGCTAACTGAATAGGTTGGTGAAGATCGCTTAATTCTGCGTTACGACGGCGCTCTGATGCGCATCGGACGCGCTGACAAGGCCGTTTTGAGCGGTGGCGAAAAACACAACGGTGATCGCCACGAAAAGTACGGCGACGCCAATTCTCAGCATCGCACCCAGCCGGTCCCAAGGACCCGCCTGAGCATACGCGCGTTGGCTTTCTGCAATATCGGTCATTTTCTACTCCGTCACGAAATCGGCTTCTGTCACGATTAAGCACCGCCATTAAGGCCAAAAAAGGGCAAAGGAAAGGTTAATTCGCCGCATCGCACAAAAATAAAGTACTACGGTTGGCTTTCAGGATTCTTACAGAAATTCAAATGGCTTAGGCGTAAAGCCGGGATGTCGGCGCATGGGCAGGCAGGGGCGCGACTTAGTGGCCCCGCCAGGCCTGAAAACGGGGCTCGATCTTTTCACCGAATTCATCCCAAAAGCCGCTATCGAACTGCAGCGCATCGTGGAAATGACGGCGCGCCGTCGGCAGGTCGTCGCGGATATTCGGCGGCGCCGCTTCGAAACCGCTCTTGCGGGCCGGGCCGAACCAGAGCCGGGCCGCCAGCTCCCCCAACCGCGGTGGGTCGGTGGCAAAGGCGATAAATCGCTGCGCATCGATGCTACGGTCTTGCCCCGCCGGGATCGCCCAATAGGTGGCGCGCCAGAGCTGGTTGCTCCACATTAAACCGGCGGGACGCCGCGCGCCCTGGCGTGGGCGGAGGAAACGTGCCGCATATGCCGTGGTCATGACAACTTGACCGCCGTTCAAAAGTTTCTCAGGCGCCGCACCGTCCTGCCAGAAGCGCGCTGCCGGCCGAATGCGATCCAAAATCGCCAATGCCTGGTCGACGCCGCCCGGCTTCCTGAGGATGTCGTAAACGTCTTCGGGCGGAATGCCGTCGGCCATAAGGGCAATCTCCAGATTGCCTTCGGCACCGGCGAACAAGCCGCGGTTACCGGGGAATGCCTGCAGATCGAAAAAATCGGCAAGGGTGCGTGGCGGGCGTTTCTTAAAGGCAGACAAATCGTAGGCAATCGCTTGTGACCAGATCAACGCACCGATGCCGCACGGGTGTAAAGCGCCGGGAACGAAGTCGGTGGCGGCAGTTTTGCCGAGCATTTCCGCAACATTGAGCCTTTCAAAGGCTCCTTCGGCGCATCCCCGCGTCAACGGCGCACGTTCGATATCGACCACTGTCCATGGCGAACGCTTTGCGTCCAGAACCGGCAAATAATTGCTGCCGTGGTGATGGATCCTGACACTGATACCCGTAGCCCGTGTGAACGGCTTGAACACGGCCGCCTGCAATGCTTCGCCGTAAAACCCACCCCAGGTCGCAACTGTGATTTCAGGCGCTTCGGCCAGCCCCGGGCGCACCGGGCAGAGCGCAACGAGGCCCGCGCAAAGGCAAACGATCAGGGGGTGACGAAAAATGCCGGTCATGCACACACATGATACGGCATCGGCATTCGGAAGGGGAATTTAAAAGCGCGATAAAGGGCGCAAACAAATACGCCCCCGGGCGTATTACACGCCGGGGGCGTTGTTCCTGATCGTCCTCATCTTCAGGACATCAGGTAAGAATAGTTGGCGAGAAAAGCGATACTCACCATGGCGCCGATCAGAAGACTGTCAATTGCGCGTTCCATTGGATTAACTCCTTTTACATCGACCGCGGTACTTACGGTTGAGCGGAGCTTAGGCCGCGATATAAATATACTCAAACGATATTTGTTTGTTTTTATATTAAGTGTTGTTTAATTTAATTACATGCACATCCAGCACCTGAAAACCCTGATCGCCGTTCACGACCACGACAGTTTCGCCGATGCCGCGGCCGCGCTTTTTTTGACGCCGGCGGCTGTGTCGCAGCAGATGCGCAATCTCGAGGACGATCTGCAGGTGACGTTGTTCGACCGTACGACGCGCCCGCCCCGGCTCAATGCACATGGGGTGAATATTGTTGAACAGGCGCGTGATGTACTCGAGCGCTTCAATGCGCTTTCCGATATGGCGCGTTCGCCGGGCGAGGTCGCCGGCACGCTAACCATCGGCTCGGCGACCGGAATCACCAGCGCCCTGATCCCGCGCGCGCTGGCGGCGCTGCGCGAACGCCATCCGCGCCTGCAGATCCGCATCGAGGAAGGCTTGACCGACGACCTGATCAATCGGGTTCGGCGACGCGGCCTCGACGGCGCGCTGATTACGGAACCAATTGTCCCCATGACCGACATGCAGACCTTGCCGATCACCACAGAGCCGCTGGTTGTCGTGGCGCCGAAATCCATGACCGAGCGAGGCTGGAAAAATATTCTGACGGCGCGCCCGTTCTTGCGGCTAAACCGAAAATCCGGTATCGGCGCGTTGATCGACGTGACACTGCGTCGCAGCGGCGTCGCCGTGAACGAAGCGATGGAACTGGACAGTTCGGAATCGATTGTCGGTCTGGTTACCGCCGGGCTCGGTGTCGGGGTAGTGCCGAGCGGGCGGTTGCGCGGCGAAAGTATTGCCCGCCTTAAGACGGTGCCGTTCGGCTCGCCGCCGGTACGGCGCAATGTTGTTTTGATCGAACGCACCAGTCACCAACGATCCGATCTCGCAGCCATTTTATATCAGGAATTGCTCTCCCTGACCGGCGGCGATTAACATTGCTTCGGGTAGGAACAAACAACCGGGTTCGCCATGGGCTACAGGCAATGGGAAATTGCCGTCAGCGAGTTGTCGGAGATGCAGCGTGACGGGCTGAAGTATTGGCATAGCCTGCCGCCGTATCGCGACACCGCCATGCCGTTGGTTTCCGACTTCGACCTCATGCAGATACCGGCGCCGATTTTACCGACGACCCACGTCGTCGATGTCATCAACGGCGGCAAGGATTTCCGCTACCGTTTCTGGGGCAGCGGCTTTCGCGCCTATCTCGGGTATGACGGCACAGGCACGTCGACGGAAACATTGATGCCTGTCGAAATTCGCGACCCCGTCCGCAGAGCCTATGCCGACGTCGTCAACGCCCGCGCACCTTTGGCGATGCTGTCGGAGTTTGCGCGCGGCAGGGATCTCCCGCGCCAAGGGTTCCAGCGCTTCGTCCGTCTTCCGCTGGTTGGGCCGGACGGCGACGTTCGTCAGGTCGTCTCGCTGGTCGAGTTTCTAATGGATTACCACGAGGCACAGACGCTGATCTCGACCCTCAATTGAAGCGCGTAACGGGCACACTGCTTGCCCCGAATGACATTTCCAGCTTACATGCAGGGCATACTTTTTCCCGGCAACAGTCCGGCTACTGACAGGGAGCACCGTTTCATGCCATCCGCCCAGGAAGAGATCATTACACGCGCACGCAATGTCATGCCGGCAGGCGGGTTCGGTAATTTCGACGCCGACGTCTTTATTCAACGCGGCGCCGGCGCGCATGTTTGGGACGTGGACGGCAAGGAGTACATCGACTACCTGATTGGTTCGGGACCGATGATTCTCGGCCATGGGCACCCGGAAGTATTGGAAGCCGTGCAGCGGCAGTTGGCCGACGGCATGACCTTTTTTGCCAACAATGCACTGGGTATTGAACTGGCCGAGGAGATCTGCCGCGCCGTCGCATGTGCCGAACAGGTGCGCTTCGTGTCCACCGGCGGCGAGGCCGATATGTATGCGCTTCGTCTCGCGCGCGCCGCCACGGGCCGCGACAAGATCATAAAATTCGAAGGCGGATACCACGGCATGTCCGCGGATGCCCAGATGAGCCTGGCCCCCGAAACGCCCGGAAACTTTCCCCGCGCCGTACCGGATTCCGCCGGCATCCCGGACGGCGTCGCCGAACAGATGCTGATCGCACCATACAATGACGCCGACTTCGCCCGCTCATTGATGGACGAATATGCAGGCGACGTCGCCGCGGTGATCGTCGAGCCCTTGCAGCGGATCATCCCGCCGGCACCCGGATTTCTGCAGGCACTTCGCGACCTGTGCACAGAAAAAGGCGTGCTGTTGATCTTCGACGAGGTGGTAACCGGTTTCAGGCTGGCTTATGGCGGGGCGCAGGAATTTTTCGGTGTGACGCCGGATATATGCACACTCGGCAAGATCATCGGCGGGGGCTTTCCTCTCGCTGCGATCGCCGGCACTGCCGACGTGATGGCGCACTTCGACAAGCAAAAGGCAGGCGCGGACGGTTTTTTAATGCAGATCGGCACGCTGAGCGGCAATCCGGTTGCTGCCGCAGCCGGCCTGAAGACCATGGAGATCCTGCGCCGCCCGGGCCAGTACGAAAAACTATTCGCCAACGGGCAAACGATCATGGACGCGATCGGCGAACATCTTACGGCGGCCGGGCATGCACATGTCGTTTCCGGTTATGCGCCGATGTTCGACATTGTTTATACGGACAAACCGGTGCGCAATTACCGCGACACGTTGAACAGTAACCACGATAAGGTCGCGCGATTCAATTCAGTGTTGCGCGAACGCGGTATTCTTAAATCGAACTACAAGACTTATATCTCGCTGGCACTCACCGACGAAGATCTGACACAGACCGTCGATGCCATTAGCGAAGCGGCAAAAGCGCTCTAGCGGGGGACCGCCTGCGCGATCGCTTCTGTCTTCGCAGCCTGCAGGCTCAACACCCGGTCCGTGATGCCGGCGCCGGCCCACATGAAGAACAGCGCCACCCACGCCGTCATCGACAGCACCGCGCCGCCTGTAACACCGGCACCGACGGCGCATCCACCCGCCAGCATGCCCCCGAAGCCCATCAAGGCCGCGCCGATCAAATAACGGAGCATGCCGGTTTCCGCGTCGAAGACCTGAATGTGAAATTCTCCCCGCCCGAGTGAAGACAGGAACGAACCGGCGAACACGCCGGGAACCAATCCAATACTGAACTCAAGCGGGATCGACGGCGATGTGATCAACGCCATCAATGTATTGGCGGACGGCCCGGTGAAAGTCACACTGCCAACGCCGATCGGTGAGAACGACACATGCGACAGGGCTGCCGTGAACGCCCAACCGAACGCCACCGCTGCACCGACGCCGGCGCCGAGCATCACGCGTTGCCAGGACAGGTTGGACCGGATCGCCAGAATCAGCGCCAGAACCAGAATAAGAACGCCGATAACGATGCCCATCTTGTCCGGCAAATAAGCCATCATATTGCGCGTATTGGCATCGACCACCCAAAGCCCGGAAAGAGCGTTGCGCGCCGGAGACAACACCCCGGATAGCGCCGCCTGTGCGACAACGGTGACGACGAGACCGGCAACCAGTGCACGAAGGTTCCCTGTTGCCGAAAGCACGAGCAAGCGGCTCGCACAACCGCGCGCCAGAATCATCCCGACGCCGAACAACAATCCGCCGATGATCGCACCGGACATGGTCCCCGCCGTCGCGATCTGTCGCACTTCGGTCGGCGCGAGCGACCCTTCGGCAAACAGTATCTGGACAAGGAACAACGCCGCGCCAAAAACGAACAGCCATACGGCGACGTTAGGGCCCAGTCGGCCATTCCAGAATTCGATGCACGCGCTCCTGAGGCAGAACCGACTCGACTGGGCGAACGCACCGAAAATCAGTCCGATCACCAAACCGCCAAGGCTCGCCTTGGCGGGGTCCGATATCAGTTCATTGGTAAGCCAGGATTCCATAGGCTGTTCCTCCGGCGAGGGCGCCGCCCTATTCCGCATTCGTAGTGCAAACTGAATAAGGCGTCTACATATTCTGTTTTTATATATTATATAATTGTATAATAAATGACACGCCGTTTTATGGAGTTTTCCCAATGCAGACCGTAAGCCCGCCGGAATTGAAAGATTTGATCGACCACCAGAAGGTCATCCTTTTCGATATTCGTAGCGAGGACGAATTTACCGCCGAACACATTCCCGGCGCCGTGCTTTTGCCCGGCGATCAGATTGACGAGAACCTGCGCATGATTATTGGCGACAAGGATGCCGTTTTCTATTGTTCGACGGGCATCCGCACCAAAAACGCAGCACCCACGATCGAAACCGCGGGCATCGGCAGCCCGAAAATTCTTTCCGGCGGGCTCAATGCATGGCGCGACGGCGGCATGCCGGTTATTGCCGCAAACGGCGGCGGCATGATGAGCATCCCCCGTCAGGTGCAATTAATCGTCGGCGTTATGATCCTTGCCCTTTCCGCATGGTCACTCTTCGGATCGCAACAAGTCGCCTATGCAACCATGGCCATCGGCGCCGGACTGGCCTTCGCCGGGTTAACCGGCACCTGCGCACTGGCCCGGATCATCATGCTGATGCCGTGGAACCGGTCGTCCGGCTGATACGCTAGGGAAAAATTATGTCTGCGCACGCTTCTGTTGCAACCGGATGGGCATCTTCAAAGCAGATACAGCGCACCGGATTTAATCATACCCTAATTGTGTCCTTCGACAGCGGTGCCGGTAAAGACGATTAGGACACCCAGCAGCGTGAGTGCTGAATAGACGACAACGCGTGGCGCATTCCCCGACCGCCACGCGTTGGACGTCGCAATGACCGATTGTATCGTGTAGTAAATTGCGAACGCGCGGGATGCGTAGTTAATAAGCTGGAACACGTCTGCCCACCATGTCAGGGCGATCCCGATTGCCGATAGCACGAGATAACAGCTTGCGGCACTGACTCGTTTAGCAGTGAGTTCTTCGACCAACCCGCCACTGCCGCTCGTATCCGCCACTGCCGCGCTGAATTGCGCCGCGAGCGCTGCCACAATCAGCAGTGCCGGCAATATTGGCGCAACGATCTCCATAATGCCGATAATCGCCGTCTCGCTGATCGCTATGTCACCTCTTTCAAACACAAAGGAAACGAGTGCGATGTAGAGCAGATAGATGCCTGTCGCCAACAATTGCGCGCGCATCATGGAAGCGATGCAGACCTTCGGTTCATATGCGTCCGTGAGGTATCTCGATGTCTCGAACCCTTGGACTGTGATGATCAGACCAAACGCGAGCGTGACAGCAGGCCAGCCCGAAATCGTCGGCGGATTGATAAGGAACACCCCGCTTGATGTCTGTGCGTAGAAATAACCCGCGAGACCGACAAGCAAGCCGGCGATAATGGCCAGCTTCGCGGATACGGAAACGTACTCCATTCGCTCTAATGACTTGAAGCCACGGCTCCAACCGACGGCCATGATGACGGTAAAGGCAGCCGTCGTTACCAGTTTGGCGCTTGAAGGATCGTCGGCAGGCGTCAGTTTGACACTGAAAGCACCGAAAAGATTGAGGTAGTACGCAACCGAAATAACGTAGGCAATTGCCAGCGCCCAAGAGGCGAAAACTTCCGCTCGCTCCATAAACAGAGAAGGCGTCGCCGCTTCCACCCTGTTCGCAAGATTGAAACGGATTGCCGAGCCGAAGCCGAACGCCGCGACGCAAAGGAATAACATCACGACGATCGCATAGACACCGTATTCGTGATCGAGGATCGGACCGAGAACCAAGAAGCCGCTCCCGATAATCGACGCAAGAGGCGTGACCATGGCGCGCCACATGGTCGATCTACGGGCCCGCTTACTCCAAAGCAGAAGAGCCGTGAAGACGACAGACGCAATGATGACGATATCCAATAGAGCCAAGCTTGTTCAGCCGCGAATCAATGAAACGGAAAACTCTCATCAGAGAAAATGAGCTTGGCTTCACCGGTCACAGAATGTCAATCCATCGTCAAAAAACTATTCGCCAGTGTCATGACATTAAATCGCACCGACGCATTCCCGATCTCCAACGAGATGAAACCATCCGTCGCCAATCCGAGGTGTGGAGGAAGGCTCTCACGGGCCAATACACGAAGCATGAGATTGAAGAGATGTTGTCCTTTATTGACCCTGATTGCGACCGCAAGGAATGGATCGACATCATTTTCATTCTGGCGGACGAACTTGGCGAGAACGGGCGCGAACTCGCTGACCGCTGGAGCCGGGGTGACCTGTGGCGGGGAAGTTTACAATGATCCCTGACAGCTACAATGCCGATGAAGTCCAGCGTCAATATGACGATGCGATGGTCCGGCGCAACAACATGATTACTAATCGTGTCACAGTCGGCACCTTGATTAAGCGGGCGAGGGAGAACGGTTACATTCTTCCAATGAACCGACCCATCACCGTGCCGACGGCAAAGCTTAAAGGTCGCTCGCCGAGTTACGCTGCCTCCGGCATGGACCCCAGAGAGTTCGCAGGACCAGAGATCGTAAAAGATGCCCGTCTATTTCCGTTAGATGCCGTCACTCTATTTGTCGCCCTTGGCGGTGTCGGCAAGACCACTGCGTTGATGAAGTTCGGATGCCATATCGCAGCAGGACGGGACTACGGCGGAAAGACGGTCACCCAGCGACGGGTGCTCTACTATCTCGTAGAAGAGGCAGACATCGAGATCGATAGGAAGTTCGGCGCGGCGGTCCACCGCTGGCCAGCCGGTGACCAAACTGTCGCGGCCAACAATCTCCGGGTTCAATCGTGTGTCGGGATCGACGCACGTCTCACCCGCATGAAAGATCGGCAGATTGACGGCACGGGGATCGCTGAGGCCATCATCGATGCGGCGAAGGATTTCAACGCAGAGGTGATAATGATCGACCACCTCCAAGGCTTCGTAAGCGGTGATCTTAATGCCAGCGATACCGCAACGGCGCTTGGTATTGAATTGAATAAAGTCGTCGCAGCGACCGGCGCAGCCGTTGTCGTCGCAGCGCACGTCAATAAAGGGCAGATCAACGCTCAGGGCATTGAACAGGGCTTCGCAACCGGTTCGCTCGCCTTTGAGAACACCGCCCGACAACTCGTCGGTCTGATCCGGCTTCCTGATGAGGCCGCTCAGAAGTTCGGCCTCCAGAGCGTGCAATCCGACTATGGGCTGATCGGCATCGCCAAGAACTCATACGGTCGAAGCAACGTGCATAGCTACTTCGCCAAGGTGTACGAAGCGGACTTTCACACCGTCACTGTAGAGCCCTTTGCGCCGATGGCGGCAGCGACCACGACGATCCCGACGGCGAACGACCGCCTTTGTGACGTCCTTGTAAACTTTATCCAACAGAAGAAGGTGACCACCCGCGCGGAGATCGAGAGGAACGCGGGAACGAAGGGGCCGTTTAAAGCCAGCAAATCGAAAGTGCGAGACGCCATCAATAAGCTGATCGCCGACGGAGCCGTGACCGAGCGCCCGTTCACCAAGGCGGATCAAGCGCATTTCGGCGTGCCGCGACAAACGCAAAACGTATTGGAGGTCGCGCCGTGAACTTATCACCGCCGCCATGCCTGCCAGAATATGCCCGCCATCATGTAAAGTTTCTCCGGCTAGCATGGCTCAATGCCGCATCGGTACTGCGTTCCGACCTAAATCCCGTTGTCCGCCGTATTCAACGTCTGACGGCGGGCATGGAAGCCGCTCTCAATAAGACTTTGAGCCCGCCGGAAACAATCACGTCTTACGACGTGTGCCCGTTTCAGCGGGCACCCCGTCGGACGTAAAGACTTAACCGCCACCAGTCGTCAGAGGCTAAGTTTTATGAAAGCTTATATCGAGAAGCTGAATACGGAGGTCGCAGAGGACCGCCGCAGGCAAGAGGAGCATCGTCGGAAAGAGCATTCAGCGGATAGCCGCATACTTTGCGGCAAACCCCTTATTCAACAAATTGACGAATTGATGTTAAGCTTACCACCTGTCAGTCGGGATCGGCCTTGGAGCATGGAGGAATTGGTTTCCCGTTTACAGGGACAGTATCGAACCCGACCGCATCCGATGAATGTCGGCACTGCATTACGCAAGCTAGGTTGGGTTCGCGTTCGCCTGTGGAGCGAACATGAAGAAGGCCGGAGGGTATGGCTGCCGCCGTCGCTGGCTGAGTGAGGGAAGTTTGAGAAGATACTATTCTACTCTCGTTTCCGCGTTCATAGCGCTCTCGACCTTGGGCTTGAGTACGTCCGATGCTCATAGCTTTGACTGTGCGGGAGGCATTCCGTTTGAGGCGACATACGACCCATCCGTTGCCTACGCATGGGAACGAGAATGCGGCAGCACGCATATCACGAAGAACTCCATATTCTCTGTGCCAAGCATCAGCCTTCCCACTGCACCAGCGCCCGCCCCAGTCGGCTATGATCCCGACACGCAGCAATTTTTTGTAAACGGCTATGTATATCATCGTGACGATTATGAAGGCGCAGTCGCAGGGGAGGCGGCACTAAGCCGTCCTGCGGTGAGGATGCCGCCGAATTACGAGCCCGTCAGCCCCTCAGAGTATCGCCAGCATCTTGCAAGAGCGGAGGACCATATCGAAAACCCCGTTAGCGCATACATCGGAGATATCTTCCGCAAGTTTCGACGCTCCCGAGCACGTTCGGCGAGAGAACATGAACAAACGAGAAGCAACATCGAAAAAGCACTAGACCGGTGCTACGCGATAGCCGAGAACAAGTATCCGGGAGATTTTGATGCGCAGCAGTCGTATGCAAATCAATGCGTTGAAAATCTTCCTTGGTCACGATGATATCGCTCGTGCGCCTTTAAAGATAACGGACGGGAGCAGCCTTGAGCTTGCGGCACTAGGAGGAGCAATTGTTTTCACCATTAGCCCACGCCTTGAGTTGCTTTAAGAGTTTTTCGTTGGCCCATCCGGGCTGGCTTCCCGTGGTGATATTCACGTTCGCGCCGTCGCCGTCACGCTTCACCTTTACGACCGCGAAGTACATATCAACCACGTTATCGAGGTAGTACGATATCTCCCCCTGCCCCAGTTCGCTGTATAACTGACCCTCAACCTTATTTGATGCAGCGAACGTTCCGCCTAGGTCCAGACACTCCTTGGCCTGTGTAAGCATTCTCTTGTAGACGGCTTGATAGTTCTCGGTGGATTGCACCGTCGCCCGGTGCTCGCTCTGACTTTCCAACTGACCAGCCGTTGAGATGCAGCCCGACACCAGCAAAGTCAGCACTAAAGTAAACTTTCGCATCGATTTTCCCCTACGATAAATTTTCCCCACCGATCATCGTGAGGTTGTGCAAGGAAACTATGCGCAAGGAAAATTGAGCCTGTAAAGTAAGGGGGTAACCATACTACCGGGGGGCTTGGCTATATTCAGTCCATGTGCCCCGGGGTCCGGTGCAATCACCTCAAGCGGACCGGCTCCTGATTACCAAAAATAAATCGGGCGCAGCACCAAACAGGAACAGCCCGTCACTCAGGAAAGGTGAAGCAGGCATTTCGTGTGGGGCTAGGCGTGGGGCTGGATCAAAGCGACTAACAAAATGCCATTTATTTCAGCAACTTAGAGAAATAAATGGCGGAGGGAGAGGGATTCGAACCCTCGATACGGTTTCCCGCATACACGCTTTCCAAGCGTGCGCCTTCAGCCACTCGGCCACCCCTCCTGGGACCTTTCGGTCGGCCCGGAAACTAGCC
>Ga0209578_10000853_pt1 | contig 32546 bp, 28 predicted proteins | sample tdAd472_FD_187127 | JGI IMG/M metagenome (GOLD analysis project Ga0209578, IMG submission 187127) | Marine sediment microbial communities from the Atlantic coast under amendment with organic carbon and nitrate - tdAd47.2 (SPAdes)... | ecosystem: Environmental > Aquatic > Marine > Coastal >...
CTGCACGACCAGGGCCGGGCTACCTACGCGACCATCAAGGATGACGAAGCGGTCGATGCGTTCAAGCTGGTGACCAAGCTTGAGGGGATCATACCGGCGCTCGAGAGCTCTCACGCCTTGGCCCATGTGGGCAAGATGGCGGCGGAATTGCCGAAGGACCATGTCATCGTGGTCTGCATGAGCGGTCGGGGGGACAAAGACGTGCCGACCATCGCGGCGGCCATGGGGGAGACGCTCTGATGGCCGAAACACGTATCGATAAACGCTTCGCCGCGCTGAAAGCCGAAGGCCGGGCCGGACTGGTGACCTTCTTTACCGCCTACGACCCGGACCGGGAAACCGCGCAAGCCTTGCTCGACGGGTTGCCTGCTGCGGGTGCCGACGTGATCGAATTGGGCATGCCTTTTTCCGATCCCATGGCTGACGGACCGGCCATTCAGGCGGCTTCCTTGCGGGCGCTGAAATCCGGCGGATCGCTCAAAGGAACCCTCGAAATGGTCCGGGCTTTCCGCAAAAAGGACAATGACACGCCGATTGTTTTGATGGGCTACTACAATCCCATCTACCGCTACGGCGGCGAGGCTTTCATCAAAGATGCGCTGGAAGCGGGCGTCGACGGGTTGATTGTGGTGGACCTGCCGCCCGAAGAAGAAGAAGAGTTCGCCTTGCCCGCCACCAAGGCTGGGCTCAACTTCATTTATCTCACCGCGCCGACGACCAACGACGAGCGGCTGACACGGGTGCTGCGCCATGCCAGCGGGTTCGTCTATTATGTTTCCGTCGCCGGCGTGACCGGTACCGCCTCGGCGGCGCAAACCGATGTGGAAGCGGCGGTTAAGCGCATCAAGGCCCAAACCGATTTGCCGGTCGCGGTCGGGTTCGGCATCAAAACGCCTGAACAGGCCGCCGATGTGGCTAAGGCCGCCGATGCGTCGGTCGTCGGGTCGGCCTTGGTCGATCTGCTGGCCCGGAACATCGGGAAAAGCGACGTGGTGGAAACCGTTTTAAACCAAGTCCGCGCTCTGGCGGACGGCGTGCGCGGCGCACGGCAATAGGAGTCGAAAGAACGCTATGAATTGGTTGACCAATTTCGTTCGCCCCAAACTCAAAGGTTTGGTCCGTCAAAAGGAAGTGCCGGAAAACCTCTGGGCCAAATGTCCGTCCTGCGAACAGATGATCTTTCACCGGGAACTGGAAGAAAATCTCAAGGTTTGCCCGCATTGCGGCCACCATATGCGGATCAACGCCAAGCGCCGTCTTGAGATGCTGTTCGACGACGGCAAATACAAAACCATCGAGTTGCCGGAAGCGCCGGTCGATCCGCTGAAGTTCCGCGACCGTAAAAAGTACACCGACCGTTTGAGGGACGCGCAGAGCAAGCACAAGAACTCCAAGGATGCGATTATCGTCGCCCACGGCTCCATGGGTGGGGTTAACGTGGTGATCGCCGTGTTCGAATTCAGCTTCCTGGGCGGCTCCATGGGTGTGGCCGTTGGCGAAGGGCTTGTCGCGGCGTCCAAGCTGGCGGTGGTGCAGGACGCGCCGCTGATCGTTATTCCCGCCTCGGGTGGGGCCAGGATGCAGGAAGGTATTCTGTCTCTCATGCAGATGGCGCGGACCACGGTCGGCGTCGAAGAGGTCCATGAGGCGGGGCTGCCTTACATTGTGGTGTTGACCGATCCGACCACCGGCGGTGTATCGGCGTCGTTCGCCATGTTGGGCGACGTCACCCTGGCCGAACCGGGAGCCGTCATCGGCTTCGCCGGGGCCCGGGTGATTGAACAGACCATCCGCCAGACCCTGCCGGAAGGGTTCCAGCGTTCCGAATATCTGCTTGAGCATGGCATGGTCGATATGGTGGTGACCCGCTCGGAGTTGCGCCGGACCTTGTCGCGGATTGTCCGCCTGTTGAAGCACCCGACCCCGCCGGGCGATCTGGTCGCTTTGCCGCCGATCGAAGAACCGGTGCGCCCCGAAATGCCGGAAACGGAAAAAGCGACGGCCAAGCAAAAAGCCGATGTCGCGCCGCCCGACGATCCGGGCCCCAAAAAGCAGGTGAAACCGGACGATGGGCAGACCGACGGCGCTCTGCCGCCGCCGCCGGATATCGCCGGTCCGAAAACCGCCGAGGCGGAACAAGATGGCAAGGACAAACCCCAGAAGTGACGCGGCCCTGGAGCGGCTCAGCCGTCTCCATCCGAAAACCATTGATTTGTCGTTGGGACGGATCGAAGGATTGCTCGAAAAACTGGGCAATCCTCACCTGACCTTGCCGCCGGTCGTTCATGTGGCGGGGACCAACGGCAAAGGGTCGGTGGTTGCTTTTTTGCGCGCCTTTTTGGAGGCCGCAGGCTACAAGGTGCACGTCTACACCTCGCCGCATCTGGTGTCTTTTCACGAACGCATCCGCCTGGCCGGGGCGTTGATTTCCGAAGACGAACTGACGGATATTCTCGAGGAATGCGAGCGGGTCAACGGCGACGATCCGATCACCTTTTTCGAGGTGACGACGGCAGCGGCGTTTCTTGCTTTTTCGCGTCATGAAGCCGATGTGGTGTTGCTGGAAACCGGCCTTGGCGGCCGCCTCGACGCAACAAACGTGGTGGCCCGCCCGGTGGTCACGGCGATTACCCCGGTCTCCCTCGACCATCAGGACTATTTGGGCCGGTCTTTGGAAGGCATCGCCAAGGAAAAGGCCGGGATCATGAAGCCGGGCGTGCCTTGCGTGCTGGCCGACCAATCGCGCCTTGCCGAAAAGCCCTTTACCAAACGGGCAGCCGATTTGGGCGTCAGCCTATTGCGCGAAGGAAAAGACTGGTCGGCCCGGGTGGCGGGCGAGCGGATGACGGTGACCAGCGGCGGCCGCATGCGCGATCTTCCCCTGCCCTCTTTGCCGGGCAAGCACCAACATGGCAACGCAGCGCAAGCCATCGCCTGTCTCGACGTTTTGCGGGCCAACGGGTTTGAGGTCACCGACCCGGCCATCGCCTTGGGCCTGACCACCGTACAATGGCCGGCGCGTTTGCAACGGCTGACCGAGGGGCCGCTGATTTCCCTGCTGCCGGAAGGGTGGGAACTGTGGCTCGACGGCGGGCACAACCCGGCGGCGGGCAAGGCGATCGCCACCCATGCCCGCAAATGGCGCGACAAGCCGCTGCATTTAATTTGTGGCATGCTGAAAACCAAAGACCCGGTGGGTTTCATGAAGCCGTTGTTGGGGCGGGCCAAAAGCCTGCAGGCGGTGAGCATTCCGGACGAAGCGATGACCCTGACCGCTGAAGAAACCGCCGAAGCGGCCCGCCGAGCCGGGTTCGAGGCGAGCGTCGCCGAAAACGTTGCCGCCGCTTTGAACCATCTGGTGCAATCCGACCCGACGCCCAAGCGGGTCCTCATCTGCGGCTCGCTCTATCTGGCTGGTCGGGTGCTGGCCGAGATGTAAAGAAAAAACCCCCGCCGTTTCCGGCAGGGGTTTAAATCACTCAGTCAGCAAATACGTCGTCGCAAACGATGCCGTTTGCTCGGGATTTGCTTTTTAGATTGACTGTTCGACCCACTCGAAGAGTTTGTTCTTCGGCAGCGCGCCGATCTTGGTGGCGGCCACTTCGCCGTTTTTGAAGATCATCAGGGTCGGAATGCCGCGCACGCCGTATTTGGACGGCGTGTTGGGGTTTTCGTCGATGTTGATCTTGGCGACGGTCACTTTTTCACCCATTTGAGCGGACAACTCGTCCAGCGCCGGGGCGATTTGCTTGCAGGGTCCGCACCATTCGGCCCAGAAATCAACCAATACAGGGCCGTCCGCATTGAGGACGTCGGACTCGAAGCTGTCGTCGGAAACTTGTTTGCTCATTGTCTTTCCTTTGTATCTCCACCCAGGCGCACCAATTGCGTCGCCCAATTTGAATAGTTGGATCGAATCTATGGAGGCCGCAGCCTCCCGTCAAGGTGCGACGGCGTTAAGTGTCGAAGTGGGTAGTTCCATCAGGCGCGGTCCATCGGTCCAAAGCAAGGCGCAGCGGATGGTTTTTGCCGGGTATAGCTGTTGGAGCAAGGCCCGGTAAGCGGCCATTTGTTTGAAGTAAACCGTTGGAACCGCTTCGACTTTTTCCGGCGGTGGCCGGTTGGTCTTATAGTCGACGACCAAAACAGCGTCTTTGGTGACCACCAAACGGTCGACCTGCCCGGCAATTACCGTTCCGCCGATTTCTCCGGCCAAAGGGGCCTCTGCAAGGGCCGTTTCGGTGAAAATATCGGCGAATCGGGGATCGTCGAGCACCGCCAGGGTCTCCCGGGCGATTTCTTCTTGTGCGTCGGGCTTCAGGCCATGGGTCGGCAGGGCCAGCCAGCGCCGCGCCGCCTCGGGCCTTTTTGGAGGCTCGAGATTGGGCAGGGTTTCCAACAGCCGGTGGATTAGACGGCCCCGCCTGAACCTTGCGCCGTCGTCGGTGCCCAAGGGCGAGCGGGCGGGCGGCTCTTCCTCGGGTCGCGACGGGGTCAAAGGCCTGACTGGATGCTCTTCGGGGCGCGGGTCCAGGGCGGCCCAATCGGGCAGGGGGGCGTCGCCCGATGGGTCGGTCCCAGCGGATCGATCGGCCGATTTTTCGCAGCGGCCCGGATTTTCCAAGACCAAAACGCCCGTGCCGTCGGTTTCGTTCATCTCGATGAGGAACGGGTCGTCCCGCGTTTCGGCGATATCGGTCAGTCCGAGCCGGATTTGGTGGAGCCAGCAATCGTCGCTCGGCGTGCGGCTGGTCTGCCAGCCGCAGACGATCAACCGGTCTTCCGCCCGGGTCAGCGCCACATAGAGTAGGCGGCGGTATTCTTCGAGCGTTTTGTCTTTGTTGCGCTGGGTCAGTTCCTCGGCCCAACTGTCGCGGAATTCGGCGCGCGGCGGCCACAGCGGCGCTTCCCGCCCTTTGCCGAGGGAGCCCCACAGCAACGTGTCGCCCTTGGTTGGGATTTGTAGAGTATCTGGCAGAAAAACGATGGGTGCCTGCAGCCCTTTGGCCCCATGGACGGTCATCACCCGCACGGCCTTTCCGCCATGCTCCAGGTCCCGCTTGATTTCCGCCTGAGACGCGACCAGCCAGTGGAGGAACCCTTCTAAAGACGGGACGTGTTTTTGCTCAAAGTCGGCGGCCAGGTCGATGAATTCGGCCAGCGGGTCCTCGGCCTCGGGGCCGAGCCGGGCGAACAGCTTTTTACGCCCGCCCCGCGCGCTCAAGATGTGGGTATAGAGCTCGAAGGGCGGCATCCGGTCGGTAAGCGCCAGCAGATGGGAGAGCTCATCAAACGCCGCCCTGAACGTTGGATCGGATTTCGCTCCCTGCGCCAGGGCGTTAAACAGACTGCCGGGCCGGTCGTAGGCGAGGGTGAACAACTGTTCTTCGCTCAAGCCGATCAAGGGGCTTTTCAGCATGGTCGCCAGGGTCAGATCGTCCTCGGGCAACAGCAAAAAGCGGCCCAAGGCGATCAGATCCATGACCGCCAATTGCTCTGTCAGGACCATCCGGTCCACCCCGGCCACCGGAACGTTCAATTGCTTAAGCGCCCGCACAAGTTCTTCGACGAAGGCGTCGCGGCGGCGCACCAGGACCAGAATATCGCCCGCTTCGATGGGGCGGCCTTGCGATTCCAGGGCCTCTTTGCCGACCATCCGCTCAATGCGCTTGGCCATCAAGGCCGCCAGCCGTTGGCGGGCCGATGGGGCGAGAAGCGGCTCGACCGGCGGTTTCCAGGGTTCGCGCTCCGGCCCTGTTGCGGGGACCACCGGTGGCCAGATTTCGATTTTGCCGGGGCCTAAGCGCATGGCGTCGTGGCGAACCGGTTGGCCGTCGAGCGCTACGCCGCGGGCCGCTTCGCGGTCATGGGCGAAAATGGCGTCGACGGCGGCAAGGACTGCCTGGGTGGAGCGGAAGGAAACGGTCATCTGCACCGGCTCCCACCGGCACCCGGCTTCCTCGACCCGCTCTTGGAACCAGTGGCGCATGTCTTCGAAGGTCTGCGGGTCGGCGCCTTGGAAGCTGTAAATCGATTGCTTGACGTCGCCGACGGCGAAAACCGTGCGGGTTACTTCGCGCGCGCCTTCGCCGTGGAAGAACTCTTCGGCCAGCGCCTGGATCAACCGCCACTGGTCCGGGCTGGTGTCCTGGGCTTCGTCGACCAGAATGTGATCGAGCCCGCCGTCCAGTTTGTACAGCACCCAAGGCGTCACTCGCCGGTCGGTCAACAAATCGCGGGTTTTTAAAATCAGGTCGTCGTAGTCGAGCTGCGCACGGCTTTCCTTGATCCGCCGGTATTGCGCGATGAGCGCGTCACCGAGGACCAGCAGGGACTCTGTGGCTTCCAAGGAGATCAGGGTGCGTTTGCTGTTTTCCAACTCCGCCAGCCGGTTGGCCTCTTCGGTCAAGGCGTCGATCAGGCCGGGGGTCGCTTCGGCGATTTTTTTGGTCGCCAGGGTTTTACGCGGTTCTCCTTTGGCCGTCAGCAGGGCGTTTTGGTAATCGGCCAGCAGGACGATTCGTTGGTCGGGTTGCGCGGCAAGCCAGCGGGACATTGCGGTGCCGCGCTCGACGTCGGTCTTGGAACCGGTCTCCAGCGTGGCGGCGGCTTGACGCAAGGCGGATCCGTCGAAAGCCGTATCTTCGCAGGCCGAGCCGACCAAGGAAGCAACCGTTTCCCCGGCGGCGACGCCCAGATGGGTTCGTAGTCCGGCCATCACGTCTTCGACCGACCCTTCCCGCTCGAACAATCGTTGCAGTTTGCTCCGCGCATTGGCCAGCAGCCCCATCAAGTCACCGAAGGCGGTTTCATGCACATGCTCGGTGACGACGGCGAGCGCCTGGGCCAATCGGTCGTCGGTTCCGGCGCGGGCCCGCATCAGCACCGTTTCCTGGGCGTCGGCCAGCGCATCCCGGGCGTCCCGGTCGTCCATCACCGAAAAGTGCGGAGCGATTTCGGCTTCCAGCGGGAAGCGGCCGAGCAGGGACTGGCAGAAGGAGTGGATGGTTTGAATATGCATGCCGCCCGGCGTATCGAGCACCCGGGCAAACAACCGCCGCGCCAGAACCATCGTCTTGGCGTCGGGGGCGGTTCCGGTGAGCTTGGTCAAGGCGGCGGCCAGGGTGTCGTCGTCCTGCGTTGTCCATTTCGACAACTGACCGGCGATGCGGTTGGCCATCTCGGCGGCGGCGGCTTTGGTGAAGGTCAGGCAGAGGATGCGTTCGGGCGGCGTCCCGCCCAGCAACAGGGTCAGCACCCGGTCGGTCAATACCTTGGTCTTGCCGGTTCCGGCCGACGCGCCGACCCACACCGATGCCCCAGGGTCGGCGGCGCGGCGTTGGGCCTGCTCGGCGCGGTCGATGAAGGTTTCGCTCATCCGCCGTCCTCCCCGCCGTCGACACCCGCCGACCATTCCTTGATCCGGGCGAGATGTTCGTAGTCGCTGTATTTGGGGGCCATGTCGGGAACCGGCCGCGATTCGTAAGGCGTGGCCGGGTCGTCGAAGCGGGATACCAGATGGGCGACCCCTTCCAAGGCTTCTTTGACCACCTCTTCGACCGGCTTTTTACGGGTCGCCGGAGTGATTTTGCCGACCGGCGACGAGCCCTTGAGCTGCCAGTATTCCAAATGGCCGACCGGCCCGTTGGCGAGGCCTTCAAACCCGTCGTTTTCAAGAATTACCGCTTCAAGCGGCAGCTGGGGGGCGAACCCGGCCTCGACTTCCTTGGCGCTCGGCGGCGCGCCGGTTTTGTAGTCGATCAGCAGATATCCGCCGTCGGTCAGCCGGTCGATGCGGTCGGCCTTGGCGGTGAGGGTGAAAGGACCGCCTTTGGCGTTAAATGAATAGCGGCCCGACACTTCGGTATGAATTTCCTTCAGTCCGCCGCGCCTGGCCGTTTCGGTTTCGATAAACCAGTGGGCGATCCGCTCGAACCGCGGCCACCAAAAGGCCCAAACGCCGGGACGCGACAGATGCGGTGCGAACTGCTCTTTGCCCAAGGTGATGAGGCGTTCCAGGGCATTTTTCGGAAGAGCATCGGGATAGGCGCGGCAAAAAGCGTCGAGGGCGTCGTGCACCAATGTACCGTAATCGGCGGCGCCCGGGTCGGCGTCCAGCGGGTCGAGGGCTCGGAGTTTGAGGATTTTTTCGGCGTAGAGCGCGTAAGGGTCGCGCATCCAAGTTTCGATCCGGGTGACCGAGAGTTCGCGGGGCCGGGCGGCCAGAGGCGGTGTTGGGGCGGGCCGGTCGATGGGCCGGACGGCGTTGGGCGCGTCCAACTTGCCCAGCCAGTCGAGCCAAGGACCGCCGGTCGCCAAATTTTCCTCCAGCCCGGCCCCCTTGAGCAGGGTGTCGAGCCGCATCAACCAACGGGACGGAACGGTCGGCGCGCCGTCGGCCCGGCCGGAACGTGTGCAGACCACCTGAGCGTTGCAGGCCGCCTGGACGAAATCGTGGGCGGTCAGCCCGATACGGCGCTCCGGTGTGGGCAGGCCGAAGTCCTTCATCATCGGCCGGCTCATCCAGGGGCTGGCCTGGGTTTCCGGCGGCCAGACGCCTTCGTTCAATCCCCCGAGAATGACTAAATCCACCGATTGCAACCGGGCTTCGAGCAGACCCCAGACGGCGAGTCTCGGGTGGCCCCCGTAATGCGGGCGCACCACCTGGGTTTCCATCAGGCTTTCCAGCATGTCGGGATAGAGCCGCCCCGTCATGGCGGGCAATCCTTCCATGGCCTCGAGCAGGGATGCCATGAACTGTCCGGCCTGTTCGCCGTCGTCGCCCGTCCACAGCCGGTCGGAACCGGTTTCCGCCGCGCTGGCCGCCAGGGCTTCGGCAAAAGCGATGTGAGCGCGGACCAAATCGCGTGGTTCGGCAACCGCTTTCCCCATCAAAGTTTCGATGGCCACCCCAGCCTCGGCCAACCGGTCGGCCAGTTGGATGAGAGATTTTTCGGTTGCGGGCAGGGCCGCCTTTAGGCCCGCCAGTCCCGACTCCGGACGGGGGCCGCGCAAAACGTCTATTTCCAATCGGCGGGTTCTGCGCCGCAGGTCGGCTGGCTCGAAGCCCAATGCCGCCTTGGGGTGCTTGAGGGTGGAGAGCAGATCGAGCGGCGCAAATCCTCCGGCGGCCAAGTGCGCGCTCAGTCTTAGGAAGGTGCCCGCCGGTGTTTTCGATAACGGCTGCCCGGCGGAATCGTCGATTTCGATGTTCCAGCGCTCCAGCTCGGCGGCGACCCGGCGGGCCAGATTGCGGTCCGGGGTAATCAGGGCGGCGGTGCGGCCTTTGTGCTCCAAGGTTTCGCGCGCCAGCAGGGCGATCACCCCGGCCTCTTCCTTGGGCGTCGGGCAGTCGATGCGCCGCAGGCCGTCAAGGGCTGCCGGATCAATCGCTACCGCCCGCCACTCTTCGCCGGTTTGCGAAGGCCGCATGGTTTCGGCCATCAATCGGCCCCGCTCTTGGCGGGTTTTCGCCACGGGGGCCGTGACCTCGGGCGTGGCGGGCCAGGGGCCGACTTCCGCCGGGCTGACCTGCAGGGTTTCCAACAGCCGGTTCATGCCGAATTGGGGATGGGTCGGTTCCAGCGCCGCACGGCTTTTTTCGTCAAGATGAGTGTCGAATCCGGGCAGAACCACCGCTCCGCGCGGCAGCCGGGAGACGGCGCTCAACAGATCGGCGGTCGCCGGAATGGACCCGGTCGACCCGGCGGCGATCACCGGCGTTGCAGGCGGATTGGTTCGCCATTGGTCGACTTGGGCGGCGAGCAAGCGGTTGCGCCGGTCCGCCGGATCGATCACGCCTTCTTCTGCCAGAACCCGAGGCCAGGCGTCGACGAGAATTTTCAGGAAATCCAGGGTGATCTGCCAGTGACTGGCGTAAGCGTCGGGCACCAGATTTTTGAGATCGCTGAAGTCGAGGCGCTCGGTGTGAATCTGATCGAGCAACCGGGCCAGTTCGGCGGCCAGGCGGACGGCTTGGTCGGGAGTGCGGGCCTCGCCGGGGACCGCCAGGATCAGCCGGGCCAAGAGCATTTGGCGGCGCAGACCGCCGATGGCGGGCGGGATGGACAGGGCGGTGTCCGATATCGGCTCTTCCGATGCGGTGAGCGCCAACTCGTCCTCGTCCACATCGCCCAACGGCGTCATGCGGGGCAACAACAGCGGTTTGCCGTCGCTTAAGCGCAAAAAGGCTTCGCGCAGGGTCCGGCAGGCGCGGCGTGTCGGCAGCAGAACCCGGACGGTTGAGAGGGCTTCAGGGGCGTCGCCGACGGTTTGGACGATGCCCAAGGCCAAGGCGTCGGCAAACGGGGTGCCGGGTGCGATGGTGTAGACCTTGGGTTCCCTCCCCTGTGCCAAACGGCCTCCCCTTTTAAAAATCAGCGGCGCTGAACGCCTGCGTAGCGCTCGCCCATGAAGGTTTCGGCCTGATCGAGACCGTCCGGCGTGCCGACATGAAACCATTCGCCGTCGTGAACCACCGCATAGAGACGGCCCTGTTCGATCAAACGGTCGTAAATCAGATTGAGTGAAAACGGCCCGTCGGGCGTATTTTCAAAAACTTTCGGATGCAAAATCTGCGTGCCGGTAAACAGATAAGGCGCCACTTCGCCCTCCGGTCTGCGTTTGACCCGGCCCAGCGGGTTGAGCAGAAAATCCCCTTTTCCTTCGTAGCCGTAGGCGTCGACGGTAAAGGACACCAGCAGCAGGGCGTCCATTTTCTCCGGATCCCACTGCTCGGCCAGACGGTCGAGCGCGATGTCGGGGCCGTTCAACAGCATGGCGTCCGAATTCATCACCAAGAAGGGTTCGTCCTTGAAGTGCTTGAGCGCTTTTTTCACCCCGCCGCCGGTTTCCAGCAACTGTTCCGTCTCGTCGGAGAAGATGATTTTCGGATTGACCCGGTTTTTCGTCAGGTGCCGCTTGATCCGGTCGCCCATGTAGTGGAGGTTGACCACGGCCTCCTTCATCCGGATTTCCTCCATCCGGTCGAGCGCCCGGTCGAGCAGGCTGCGTCCGGCCACTTGAATGAGCGGCTTGGGCGTGGTCAGGGTGATCGGCCGCATCCGCTTGCCGAGACCGGCCGCGAGAACCATGCCGCGTTTGAGCTTGATGCCGGGGGGGCTGCCTTTGGGCTTCTTAACGGCCATTTTGGGGTGCTCTCCTCAATTCGCTTGGGATGTTTCTGTCCAGCCATCCCTTTATGGACGCCAGCGCCGGGTGTTCGCAAGACCTCTCAAGCAAACGCCAAACCCGGGGGATATGTTCCAAATAGATGGGTTTGCCGTCGCGGACCATCAAACGGGTAAAGATGCCGATCACCTTGGCGTGCCGCTGCGCCCCCAAAATGGCGTAGGCCGCATCGAAGGCGTCGGTGTCGAGATCGGGAAACGCCGCCTTGTAGCGCTCCAGCATGGCGGCGATGAGCGTATCGTCGATGTCGCGCCGGGCGTCTTCCAAGAGAGAGACCACGTCGTAGGCCGGGTGTCCGGCCAGGGCGTCCTGAAAGTCCAGCAAACCGCAGGCCGCCGTGCCTTCCCGATTTTCCAGGATCATCAGGTTGTCGACATGATAGTCGCGCAGTACCAGTGTGCGTGGGGCCTGGGTAACGAAGGGAAACAGCGCCATCCAAAGGTAGTCGTATTCCTCGGCGACCACATAGGGCGTCTCACGCCCTAAAACGGCGGGCATGAACCAATCGGTGAGCAGTCTTGCTTCTTCGAGCAGCTTGCCTGCGTCATAACGGGGAAGGCCTTGCGGGACCGCTTCCTTTTCGGCTCGTTTGTGAAGATCGATCAGCACATCTATGGCTTGGGCATACAGGGTTTCTTCGTTGCCGCCGTTGCTTAGAAGGTTGGTAAAGGTCCCGTCGCCGAAGTCTTCGAGCAGCAAAAAGCCCTGGGACGGATCTTCCGCGATAATCTCCGGCGCACTCAGGCCCAACGCCTTGAGATGCCGGGCGATGGCGACAAAGGGCGTCACGTCTTCCTTGTCCGGCGGCGCGTCCATCAGCATGGCGGTTTCGCCATCTCGTTCCAGCCGGGCATAACGGCGGAACGACGCGTCGCCTTTCAGCGGGTCGATCTCGGCCTCCTGCCAGCCGACGGCTTCAAGAAAGATTTTGGCTTCATCAATGCGCACAGCCGCACCCTTTCGTCAGCCGTTCGGCCCATTTACCTTCCGCTCTCAGCGTTATTTTCCGCGCCCCGTCCCGTTCGCCGTGGGTGATCTCCACATCCAACCGGTCCCGCGGCAACAAAGCCTCCATGCGGTCCGGCCATTCGATCAGGGAAATCCCTTCGGCGAAGGCGTCTTCGATGTCGAGTTCATAGACGTCGTCCGGGTCCTCGATGCGGTAGAGGTCGAAGTGATACACCGGCGCGATGTCGGACTCATAAGTCTGGACCAGGGTAAAGGTCGGGCTTGGCACTTCTTCGCCGGCTTCGGTCAGGTGGCGGATGAAGGCCCGGGCGAAGACGGTTTTGCCGGTGCCCAGGGTTCCCCTCAACGCCAGGACGTCGCCCGGCTCGGCGATCTTGGCCAGCGAGACGGCGAAAGCGACCGTCGCCGCTTCATCGGCGAGGACGATTTCCTGGGTGAATTTTTTCGATTCTGTGTCGTTCATACCGTTCCTTTTACCCTTGCCCGTTGGCTGGGGCAACCGCGTTGCGCCCTTGTAGAAAACCCGTTCAATCCCAACCTTTTGAGGAAAGCAATCGATGTGAAGGAAACTCCCATGAGCGGGCGGAAATTTGAAACGGATGTGGCGGTGATCGGTGCTGGACCCACAGGCCTTTTCGCGGTGTTTGAATGCGGGATGCTCAAGGCGTCGTGCCACGTGATCGACGTGCTGGACATGCCGGGCGGTCAGCTCTCGGCGTTGTACCCGGAAAAACCGATTTACGACATTCCCGGCTTTCCGGAAATCCGCGCCGATGAACTGGTGAAACGGCTGGTCGATCAGGCCGCGCCGTTCAAGCCGGTCTACCATTTCGGCCAGCGGGTCGAGACCTTAAGCGAAACCAAGGACGGCGGCTGGCGCTTGACCACATCGGATGAAACCGAGATCACCGCCCGCGCGGTGATTATCGCGGGGGGCGTCGGGGCTTTCGGTCCCAATCGTCCGCCGATTGAAGGGATTGAGGATTTCGAGGGGCAAAGCGTTCACTACATGGTGGCGCGGCGCGACGACTTTGCCGGTAAGAACGTGGTCATTGCGGGCGGCGGCGATTCCGCCGTCGACTGGGCCAACTCCTTGGCCGAGGTGGCGGCCAAGGTGACCGTGCTGCACCGGCGAAGCAAATTCCGGGCTGCCCCCAAAAGCGTTGAAATCATGGAAGGGCTGGTCTCGGACGGGGCCATCGACATGATGGTGCCGTATCAGCCGGTGGATTTGGAAGGCATGGGCGGGCAAATCAAAGCGGTGATCGCCGCCGATCTCGACGGCAACAAGAAGCGCATCGACGCCGACGTCTTTCTGCCGTTCTACGGCTTGTCTATGAACCTGGGCCCGATTGCCGAATGGGGCCTCAATCTGGACAAAAAACGGATCAGCGTCGAACCGGATACCATGGCGACATCGGTGCCGGGGATTTTCGCCATCGGCGATATCGCCACCTATGACGGCAAGCTAAAGCTGATTTTGCAGGGGTTCTCGGAAGCCGCCGTGGCGGCCCATGCGGTCTATCCGCTGGTACATCCCGGCGAGACCTTGCACTTCAACTACTCGACCACCACCGGCGTGCCGGGGTTGGAGACGACCGTTTAGTTCGGAAGCGGCGGCAGCGGCAGGGTAATCACTTCGTCGCCGTCGACATCCTCGCCGCGCGCTTCCAGCTCCTGAACGAGCTGGCCGGACAGCTTGAGGCAGGATTCCGACGTCCAGGTGATCTGCTTGATGGCGGTGCCGTTTTCGTCCGCCGCGGCTTCGGGCAGAATTTTATCGACCAACAAGGCGGTAACGCCTGCCAAGCCCCGTGCGGTCAGGCGGATATCCTTGGCTTTGACGGCAATCTCTTTACCGCCCTTCACCTGATCGGCAACGGTTCTCAAGTGGTGAATCATCTCGCCGACTTTTTCATCGACCGCCGGGGTTTTGTCGGCGACGAAAAGCAGCATGTTGGCGAAGAAGTGGTATTCGATGGTCATCGTAAAAAATATCCTACGTTTAACCGCCGGGCAGATAGCAGGTCACGGTGGTGCCGACGCCGGGCTTGGTGTCGATGCTGACCCGTCCGCCGTGCAGTTCGATAAACCGGCGGACCAACGTGAGACCCATTCCGGCGGCTGCATCCGGGTCGCCGCCTTTGGCGACGGTTTCAAATAGATCGGCTTGATCGGGTTGCGTCAGGCCGCTGCCGCTTGAGGTGACGGCGATGGCCACCATGTCGTCGACCCGTTTGGCTTTCATCGCCACTTTGTCGCCGGAGGTTCCGTTCTTGGTCGCCGTGGTCAACAGTTGGAACAATACCTGTTTGAGGCGTTTTTCGTCGGCGACGACCCAGCCGATATCCGGCGGGCAATCGAAATCGAGATCGAGTTTCTGTTTGCGCGAGCGTTCGCGGACCAGACCGAGTACGCCCGCCAGCAGGGTATGAACGTCGACGGTGTCGAGCTCCAGCGACAATTGGCCCGCTTCGATATTGGCTAGGTCCATGATGTCGCTGAACAAGGTGAGCAGGGTTTGCGAGCTTTCCTGAATGCCTTGGGCGTATTCCTGTTGGCGCTTGTTGAGTTTGCCGAAATACTGATCGGCCAAAATATCGGCAAACCCGACGATGCTGTTGAGCGGCGTGCGGACCTCGTAGGACAGGTTGGCGATAAACTCGGACTTGAGTTTGTCGGCGGCCTGCATGGCTTCGGCCCGTTCGCGCAGCGCCCGTTCGACCAGCGCGCTGTCGGAGACGTCGAGGTAACTGAGCAAAACCGCGCCGTCGGGCAACGGCACGGCGGCGTAGTCGAGCACGCTGCCGTCGGAGCGTTCGAGCTTGCCCGATTTGGGTTCCCGGTTCATCAGCCAGGTAATCAGCGAATCCTTGAACAGGTCCCAGTTTTCGTAGCCCATGTAGAAGGGGCGGGTTTTCTCTACCACGTCGGCCAGGTGCGGTTGGTCGTGCAGGTCTTCCGGCTTCAGGAGCCACATGTTCATGAAGGCCGGGTTGGACAGCTGCAGACGGGCGTCGGGACCGAACACCGCAACGCCTTCATAGAGGTTGTCCAGAGTCTCGCGCTGAACGGCCAGCAAGGTCTTGTAGGAACTCTCCAGTTCCAGACGGTCGGTGACGTCTTCGTAGGTGAAAATCAGGCCGCCGTCCCGGTGCGGCGATACCACGGCGCGCAGCGAGGTGTTGTTGGGGAGGTGCAGCAACGCTTCCTCGCGGTCGTCCTGATCCTTGAATCGCGCCAGCTCTTGTTCCTTAAACGCCCGGAAATCGGCGACTTCGGGTAGCAGCCGGGCTTCGCGCAACGCTTCCAGGACATCACCGTAGGTCGGGCCGCCAGCGGCCCATTCCGGGTCCACGCTCCACAAACCGGTAAAGGCGCTGTTGAAGTAGGTCAGGCGTTCGCGGCGGTCGTAGATGGCGACGGCGGTGGTCAGGTTGTCGAGAACCGCCGCCTCTTCGACCTCGTCCAGCCCGGCGGTCTGAAGTGAGGCAAGAGGGTTTTCCGGTTCCGGTTGGAAGGCGTCGACGGCGAAGCCCAGGGTGCCGGTGCCGTCGGGCAGGGGAATTTCGGTGACTTCCATGCGTTGCGGCAGGCCGCCCATTTTGAACGTGGTCAATTCGCTGATGGCGATGCTGCCGGCAACCGCCTTTTTGGCCAAATGCCGGGAGACGTCTTCCCGCGGGGTGGTCGGATTGGCGTAGGTGACGTTGAGGGTCGTGTCGCGGAACCATAAGGGGTGAGGGAAGGATTCGGCGATATCACGCAGGATCGCGGTCGCCGCCGCCACGGGATCAACCGGTGTGTCGGGCGCGCCGATCGCCCGGCTGTCGCTGACGTCGCGCATCCACAGGCAGTGAGCCAGCTCCCCGCCGTCCTCGGTTAAGGACCGCACGCCGACCGCCTGAACCGTTCGGCTGCCGTCTTTTAAAGGCAGCAGAAGGTCGAAGGGCTTGCCGTCACGCTTCAGTCCGGCGACGGCGCGGTCCAACTGTTGGGCGACATCGGAGTCGAACCGGCTCAACAGATCGCCATACCGCGACATCGGGCCTTTTTCCAAACCGAGCAGGACGGCGAGCCGTGCGTCGCAGGTCTCAACGCCGTTTTTGGCGTTCCACCGGTACAGGCCGTCGGGTGTCCCGGCCAGGGTTTCCTCGGCGGAAAAGCGCTTCTTTTCTTCCTTTTTGCGCGCCGCTTCTTCAGCCGCCGCCCGGGTCTTGAACCGCCACGCAACAACGCCCGCCGGAAGGCCGGCGGCGATCAAGCCAAGTAAAAAAGACCACCAAGGATTCATCGCTCCCCAAACTGTCAGCGAATCGGGTGACGACGACTATAAGGGTTTGACCGGGGTGGGGAAAATGCAAAAAGGCCCCCGGAAAATTTCCCGAGGGCGCTTTTGTTTATTTCGCAAATGCGTCGCCGCAAACCAAAGGTTTGCTTAATAGCGATAGGTATCCGGCTTGAACGGACCCGCGACGTCGACGCCGATGTAGTCGGCCTGTTCCTTGGAAAGCTTGGTCAGCGTGGCGCCCAATTTTTCCAGGTGCAGCATGGCGACCTTTTCGTCCAGGTGCTTCGGCAGAACGTAGACGTCGTTCTTGTATTTGCCGTCTGCATTGTTCTTGAACAGCTCGATCTGGGCCAGCACCTGGTTGGTGAAGGAGGCGCTCATGACGAAGCTCGGGTGGCCGGTGGCGCAGCCCAGGTTCACCAGACGGCCTTCGGCCAGCATGATGATCCGGTTGCCGTCGGGGAACTCGATTTCGTCGACCTGGTCCTTGATGTTGGTCCACTTGAAGTTCTTCAAGCCGGCGATCTGGATTTCGTTGTCGAAGTGACCGATGTTGCAAACGATCGCCCGGTCTTTCATGCCGCGCATGTGGTCGACCGTGATGATGTCCTTGTTGCCGGTGGTGGTGACGTAAATGTCGCCTTCCGGCAGGGCTTGCTCGACGGTGACCACTTCAAAGCCTTCCATGCAGGCCTGAAGGGCGCAGATGGGGTCGACTTCGGTGACCAGAACGCGGCAACCGGCGGAGCGCAAGCTCTCAGCCGAGCCTTTGCCCACGTCGCCGTAACCGCAGACCACGGCGACCTTGCCGGCCAGCATCACGTCGGTAGCGCGGCGGATGCCGTCGACCAGGGATTCGCGGCAGCCGTATTTGTTGTCGAATTTCGACTTGGTCACCGAGTCGTTAACGTTGATGGCCGGGAACAGCAGGGTGCCCTTCTTGGCCATTTCATAAAGACGGTGAACGCCGGTGGTGGTTTCTTCGGTGACGCCCATGATCTCGGCGGCGGCTTTCGAATACCATTGCGGGTCTTCGGCCAGATGCTTTTTGATCTCGGCGAATAGGATTTCCTCTTCTTCCGAACCCGGATTGTCGAGCACCGAAATGTCTTTCTCGGCGTCTTTGCCCAGGTGCAGAAGCAGGGTGGCGTCGCCGCCGTCGTCCAAAATCATGTTGGGAACGCCGCCGTCATGCCAGGTGAACAGACGGTGGGTGAAGTCCCAGTATTCTTCCAGGGTTTCGCCTTTGTGGGCGAAAACCGGGGTGCCGTTGTCGGCGATGGCGGCGGCGGCGTGATCCTGGGTCGAGAAAATGTTGCACGACACCCAGCGCACTTCCGCGCCCAACGCTTCGAGCGTCTCAATCAGCACGGCGGTTTGGATGGTCATGTGGAGCGAACCCGCGATGCGCGCGCCTTTGAGCGGCTGCTCGCTTTTAAACTCTTCGCGGATAGCCATCAGGCCCGGCATTTCGGTTTCGGACAGATCGATATCTTTGTGGCCCCATTCGGCGAGGCTGATATCGGCAACGGAATAGTCGGCCATGGGAGGAAACCCTTCTATAGAAAATTGGTCCAAATTGAACGTGAAAGGGTCTTAGCAGGACGGCGAAACCCGCGCAAGCACTAACATATAAAAAATTGTTTATGTCTTTATGTCGAATGTTTTGGTGCGGTGGATTGTTGGTTGCGCCCGAGAAAGAATGTGGGGCTAGGCTGATCGTCCTGCATTTGTCGGGCAAAGGCTTCAAGCTCTTGGGCAACGTTGAAAATCTGTTGGTTTTTGCCTTCGGCCAGCCGTTGGGTGGCTTGAGCAAAGAGCTTGCCTGCCGAATAGGCGCCCTCTGCGAGAAGAAAATGGGCGTATGTCAGGGTGTAAATGGGGTCAAAAGCCCTGCTGGGAATAATTCGTGCCATTAATGAACTGGCATCCCTGTTCTTGCCCGCTCTGTTCAAGACTTTGGCGTATTCAAAAGTCGCGGTGATGACGGCATCCGGCGGATGTTCCCCTTTTTGTGGTAGCCTGACGATTTCCTGAAGCCGCAAAAGCGCCTTTTCCGACTGGCCCTCGGTCTTGAGCTCTTCATATTCTGCAAACATCCGTTCCGCCTCGGGGTGGCGGATTGGTTTTTTGGTCAAGTTCTCGATTTCGCTGCGTTTAAGGCACTTTCGGCAGGTGAGAGTTATGCAATGGCGGTGATGAGGCGCGCCGGTTAAGACGTTCCTGAAATCGTTGACATGGTCGCAATGGGGACAGCCCCACTGGATACGGAAGTAAGCTCCTCGGAACGGGTGGGGGTTTTTGTCCTCCTCGCGCTCAAACTTCAGAATTTTTCCCGGAACGACTAGAGAATGGCGGAACGCCAGCACTTTTTCATTGATCTCGCCAATGGTCTGATCGTCGAGACCGGTAATGTTGAAGTAACCTTGGGTCAGCGTTTCGTTCGAGTCGGTGAATTTTCCCTCCGCCATTGCCGAGTCGTAGTTTTCGGCGCCCGGATAGGACTGCATGATGCTGAGGTTAACCTTGTACTTCCTGTTCCGGCTCCACCAATCCATGGTGTCGTTGGCGGTTTCCAGAGTTTCCGCCGGATCGCCGAAAATAAAATTCCCCTGGATGCAGATGTTGTTCCGCTCGGTCAGTTCCAGCGCATTCTCGATCTGCTCGATCGTCGCCTTTTTCTTCATGCTGACGAGAATTTTCTCGTTGGCGCTTTCCAGTCCGTAGCTGTTGAGGATGCAACCGGACTTTTTCATCGCGGTGATGACTTCTTCGTCGATGACGCGGACGTGAAGTTGGGTGGTCCAGGGAATGTTATAGGGGGCTATTCCTTCGCAAAATTCCAATATCCGCCGCTTTTTCATGGAGAAGAGCTCGTCGGCAATATTCAAAAGATTGATGTCGTATTGAGCGCGGCGGGTTTTGAACTCGGCAAAAAAATCGTCGAGCGAACGTTCACGGTAGATTTTGCCGTTTGGATGATAACAAAAGGTGCAGCTAAACGGACAGGAGCGGCTGAGAATCATCGATAGGACGCGGGGGTCGTCCCGGTAGTTGAAAAACGGCTCATCGACGATGTTTTGCAACTTAAGCAAAGAGGCGAGGTCGAATCCTTCGTAGTCGACCCAGGGAAGGCTGTCGAGGTCCTTGAAGGCTGGTCGGGGAGCCGTTCGGTTAAACCCGCCTTTGCCGTCGGGATAGATGATCCCTTCGACGGTCGAAATGTCCCGGCCCTGCGATAACGCCTCGGCGAGTTCGACGATGGTGTGTTCGCCTTCGCCAATCACGCCAATATCGGTATCGGTGAGGCTCATCACTTTTTCCGGACGGCTGGTCAGCATGCCGCCCCCGGCGACCGTGACCATTTCGGGTTTGATCGCTTTGGCGGCGGCGAGTGTCGCCTGGATTTCAGGGTACATCGGCGAGATGCCGCCGGTTCCGAAAACGTCCGGGTTGACCTCGGCAATGGCTTGGGCGACCAAATCTTCGGTTTTGCCGTCGTAAAAACTCAGGCTCCGGCAATGCACATCGTATCCGGCACGCTTCAATGAGGCCGATATATACCCAAGGCCAAGGGGAAATGGCCAAGCAAAACCTGGCGGACAATAGCGCGGGGCGACGAGCAGAAACCGCAACGGCAATCTCCTGGAAAGTCGGGGCCGGCACTCAGTCTAGTCTCCTAAATCCTATCAGAATCTTTCTTTTTCTAACTTTACGACGCCAGGGCGTTGAAGTCGTCGACCAGCATGGCGATGCGGATGGGGTCGACCTGTTCCATGACCATGGCGGCGCGTCGTTGCGCGGCCTGGAGATCTAGGTTTCTAATGCGTTGTTTGATTAAGGGAATCTTGGGGCTGGCCATGCTGAGACGGCGCAGGCCCAACCCGAGAAGTATGGCGGTGAACCGCGGGTCGCCGGCAATTTCCCCACAAATGGAAACGGTGATTCCGGCGCGGTCGGCGGCGGCGGCCGAGAACTGAATGAGCCGCAGGATGGCCGGATGCAGAGGGTCGTAGAGCCGGGCGACCTGATCGTCGGTCCGGTCGACCGCCAGGGTATACATGGTCAAGTCGTTGGAGCCGATGGCGAAGAAGTCGCAGTTGTGGGCCAACGTGTCGGCGGCGAGCGCCGTGCCCGGGACTTCGATCATGATACCGACGGCGGGAATTTCTGATGGAATCTCCCGTCCCTCGCTCGTCAATCGAGCGTGGGTTTTGGCGATGATATCCTTGGCGCGCCTGATCTCGGTAACGCTGGTAATCATCGGCAGTAGAATGCGTACCGGTCCGTGGGCGGCGGCTCGAAGAATGGCGGCGATCTGGGTTTCCAAAAGGTGGGCCTGTTTGAGCGACAGCCGAATGCCCCTGAGACCCAAGGTCGAGTTGAGACTGTCTCCATAGTCGCCGAGCAAGGAGGTGGCGATTTTTTCGCCGCCGATGTCGAGGGTCCGGATGGTGACCGGTTTGCCTTCCATCCGCTCCACCATCGTCCGATACAGCTGGTACTGCTCTTCTTCGCCCGGCAGGTCGAGGCGGTTCATGTAGAGAAATTCACTGCGCAGCAGGCCGATCCCTTCCGCCCCGGAGTCAAGCGCTCCGTCCAGTTCGATAGGGAGTTCCAGGTTGGAGAGCAGCGTGATTGTTTCTCCGTCCCGGGTTTCCGCCGGTTTGTCCCTTAGTTTAGCCAGTTGGACTTTGCGCCGGGCCAGCACTTCGCGCCGTTTTTCGTATTCGGCCAGGGTTGCGACGGACGGGTTGACGATGATCCGGCCCGTATCGCCGTCGACGATGATCACTTCGCCGTTTTCAACCGCACCGACGAGGCCCTTGACGCCGAGGACCGCCGGGAGGGCAAGGGCGCGGGCCATGATCGCCGTATGGCCTTCCGCACCGCCTGCCGCCGTGACGAAGGCTGCCGTGCGGTTGGGATTGATCTGTGCCGTATCGGCCGGGGTCATTTCCTTCGCGACAATGATGGCGCCTTGAGGGACCGTCGACCATCCCAGCTGTGGGCGGCGCATCAACGCCCGGATTAAACGATGGGCGACCTCCCGGATGTCGTCGACCCGGGCCGCGATGTAAGCGTCGTCGAGCGCCGCGAAACTCGCTGAAATTTCATTGAGTTCCGACTGTACGGCGAATTCGGCGTTGATCCGGTCTTCCTTGATCCGGCGCTCGACTCCGCGGATCAGCCGTGAGCCTTCGAGCATCTGGACGTAGGCGTCGAGCAAAATCGCCAGCTCTTCAGCCGCGGTTTCGGGTAGGTTTTGCGCCTTGCGTTTGAGGCGGCCGATTTGCCGCCGGGTCAGTTCGACCGCGTCGCGGAACCGTTCGATTTCCGGTTGAACGCCGTCCTCCCAAAGACAGTATTCGGGCACGGTAACGGCATGACCCTCCCTGACAGCGGCGCTGCCGATTGCGATCCCGGGAGAAACGCCGAGTCCGGTAAGGACGGTCTCGTTACTCGTCTGGGCGTCACGCTCGCTCATCGGTTTCTTAAGTCTCCTCGCGGTCCTCGCCGAACTTGTCTTCGACCAACTCGGTAAGAGCGCTCAACGCCTGCTCCGCCTGAGAGCCGGAAACCTCCACCTCGATTTCCGAGCCTATGGCGGCAGCGAGCATCATCAATCCCATAATCGAAACGCCCGATACGGTTTGTCCGCAGCGGGAGACTTGTATATCGGCATCAAACTGTCCGGAGAGCTTGGCGAACTTGGCCGCCGCGCGGGCGTGGAGGCCTCGCTTGTTGCGGATTTCCAGATTGCGTTTCAGCGGACTGCCCATGACTATTTTTCCGAGCCGAGCAGCAAGGAGGCGATATTGATGTATTTTCGGCCCGCATCCTGACCGGCAACGGCGGCGTCTTCGAGCGTGTCGGTTTTTCGAACGCTGGCCAGTTTGATCAGCATGGGGAGGTTGATCCCGGCAATTACCTCGACCTTCGCCTTATCCATCACGGAAATCGCCAGATTGGAGGGTGTCCCGCCGAACATATCGGTCAACAGGATCACGCCGTCTCCTGCGTCGGCCTTGTCGACGCAATTCAAGATATCGCGGCGGCGTTGTTCCATATCGTCGTCGGGGCCGATGCAGACCGACAAAACCTGTTCTTGCGGTCCCACGACGTGTTCCAGCGCGGCAATGAATTCGTCGGCCAATCTGCCATGGGTGACCAGCACCATCCCAATCATGGAAAATTCGTCCCTGATAGTTTTCCCGATCCCACCCGTTTCATCGGCGGGAAAAAATGGACTTTAGGGGCTGACCCGGCCGACATCAAGGATTCGGTAGGTCCCGATGATAAATCTGTGTCACATGACCTTTTTTTCGCAAGGCGTCCGCCAAGGTTTCGCTGGTGAAAACAGACCGGTGACGACCGCCTGTGCAGCCGACGGCGATGGTTAAATAGCTTTTCCCCTCCGCCCGGTAGCGGGGCAGCAGTGGCTCCAAAAGGGCGAGAAGATGGGTCATGAAACCTGCGAAGCCGTCGTCCTGTTTGACGAATTCCTGCACGGCGGCGTCTTTTCCGGTTAACGGCCTGAGCGCCTCGTCGTAATGAGGGTTGCGCAAAAACCGCACGTCGAACATCAGATCTGCGTCCCGGGGAACCCCGTTTTTAAACCCGAACGACATCACCGTTAGAACCATTTGCGGTTCTTCATCAAGGGCGTAGCGGGACCGCATCAGGCGGTTGAAGTCGGTGACCGACAGTTCCGTGGAGTCGATGACTTCATCGGCTTTTTCGCGCAGTGGCAAAACCAATTTCCGCTCGGCGCGAATGCCGTCGGCCAAGGGACGGTCTCCGGCGAGGGGGTGGCGATGGCGGGTTTCCATATAGCGCCGTAGCAAGACTTCGTCGTCGCAATCGAGGAACAACAACCTGACGGACAAATCGCCTTGCCCGGTCAAGTGGGCAAGCTGATCGAGAAAGGCGTCGACCGAGAATTCCCTGTTCCGGCAGTCGACGCCGATGGCGATCGGGCGTCTAAACGGTCTGTCAGGAAAAGAAATCTGCGACGGCTGAACCAGATTGCCGACCAGGGAAAGCGGGACGTTGTCGACGGACTCGTATCCGATGTCTTCCAGAGATTTTAAGGCGGTCGTCATGCCGGAGCCCGACATGCCGGTGACAAGCAATACTTTGAGCGTTTCGTCCGTCACTGCTTCAGTCTCCGTTTTCCGGTCGCCACATCAAGCGCCAGTTTAACCTTTGCCGGGGCGGAAATCTCGAAAGGATCGAGCCGAAGGAGCGTCACCCGGACGCCTTCCAGTTCTTCTTCGAGGGGCTCCGGCAGGCGGTCTATATGGTCCGGACCGACCAGATCGGCTACGAGGGCAACGGTGCAGACGGGAATATGCGCCATTTCTAGGACGCCGACGCCGCGGACTTCGATGTATCCGGCGAGATTTTTGGGAGGAGAGGCTGTCACATGACCTTCCTCTGCCTGCAAGATCACCCGGTCGTCGGCAACCAGTGCGGCCCCCGCTTCGATCAGCCGAAGCGCCAAGTCGCTTTTCCCCGCGGCTGAAGGGCCTCTCAACAGGACGCCCTTGCCGTCAAAGGCAACGCAGGTCGCATGAATGGTCGGTTCGATCATGGTGAGGAGCCTGTGGTTCCGGCAGCCTTTGTGTCAAGATGCGAATAAGGGTGCTTGGGTAAATTTCATGGTTTTTTCGTCGTCAGGCTCTTGACCGGTAGACGAGGGAGGTTCAGCAGCCCGGATTTTTGCGGGTTTTCGCGTTTTTTCTCTTTTTTCTTTTCCGTTTTAGGGGGCATTTCGGCCGGGGAAAGTCGGACGATGAACCGAGCCCCGGTGATCTGTCCGGCCCCGCCGTGGCGGTTTTCCGCCGCCATCAGGCCGCCTAGCGATTCAACGATCTGTTTGGAAATGCTTAAGCCCAGGCCCGAGTGCGTGCCGAAGTCCTCGCCCGCCGGACGTTCGGAATAAAACCGTTCGAAAATACGGTGCTCCTTGCCCTTGGGCAGGCCGGGGCCTTCGTCTTCGACCTTGATGACGATGGCCTGTTTTTCCCGCTCAACCCGAATGCCGAGGGTGCCGCCCGGCGGACTGAAGGAAAGGCCGTTTGAGATCAGGTTCTGGAAAACCTGTACCAACCGGTCTTCCATGCCTCTGACCAGTAGAGGCTCTTTGTCCGGTAGCTCCAAGCGGATTTTTGGCGCGGCGGTTTTCTTGCCGTCTTCGTGGGTGCTTTGATGGATATCCACCAGCATGGTGAGCAAGGCGGCCAAATCGACGGTTTTGCTCGAAGCCCGTGATAACTCGGAATCGAGGCGGGAGGCGTCGGAAATATCGGTAATCAACCGGTCCAGCCGCTCAACATCTTTAACGATAATTTCCATCAGGTGCCGGCGCTTTTCTTCATCTTTGATTTTGCCGACGGTTTCGACAGCGCTGCGCAACGAGGTGAGCGGGTTTTTAAGTTCGTGGGAAACATCGGCGGCAAAGCTTTCGATGGCGTCCATACGCCTCCAGAGGGCCTCGGTCATGTCCCGCATGGCGCCGGACAACTCGCCGATTTCGTCGTCCCGTTTGGTCAGGTCGGGAATGGTCTGCGCCCTGCCGGAGGTGCTGCGGACCCGCTCCGCCCCTTGGGCAAGCCGGAGGATCGGCCGGGCGATGGTGCCCGCCAAGTAAAGGGAAACCAAAATGGTCAGGGCCAGAGCGACGGCGAAAATCTGCAGAATATCCAACCGGACGTCGAGCAGCGCCTCCTCGATTCCGTGCGAGGCCGAAGAGAGCATCAAGGCGCCGAGGACTTGTTTGTAGCGCTGCACCGGCACGGCGACCGAGAGCACCATCCGTCCCGATTCGTTGGCCCGGACGATGCCGGCTTTTTCCCCGCGCAAGGCATGGATAACCTCGGCGTAGTCCGATCCATGCTGAATGGGCCGTTCTTCGTAGCGCGGGATTTCCCCCCGCCCTGGCAGCCAGTAGATCAAGCGGTCATAGAGGTCGAAGATTGCCCCGGCCATCGGCAGGTCCGGTTGCGGCGGTGGCAGAACCTCGACCTGAATGTCGCCGCCGGCCCGGCCGATGCGCCGCGAATCGAGAATGAGCTCCCCTTCGCCAGCGAACAGGCGGGCCCGGGCGTTGGAGGCTTCGACCAGACGGTGCATCATCTGGCGCGCCGTTTCCCGGGTAAACTGATCGGCTCCCGGCGCGGTCGAGGCGACTGTCCCTTCAGCCAGCGCGACGGCGAACATGTCGGCCTGGACCTTGAGCGATTCCAGCTTCGCCTCAATCAGGTTTTTCCGGTATTCCTCAAGATAGAGAACCGCGGTGACCAGAAACGCCAAGGCCAGGACGTTAACCGCCAATATCCGCCGGGTGATCGGCGAAAGCAGTCTTGGCCGCTTGGTCGATATCTGGGATTCGTTGGTCATTTAGGTTTTATAGCGGTAGCCGACGCCATAGAGGGTTTCAATTTCGGAAAACTCTTTGTCGACGACGCGGAATTTTTTCCGCAGCCGTTTGATGTGCGAATCGATGGTCCGGTCGTCGACGTAGATGTGCTCGCCATAAGCCGCGTCGATCAGTTGGTCGCGCGATTTGACCATGCCGGGGCGTTTGGCGAGCGACTGGATGAGCAAAAACTCCGTTACGGTTAGATTGACCGCTCCGCCGTTCCAGGTGCAGAGATGGCGCGACGGGTCAAGCATCAGGGGGCCGCGCCGGATCACGTCTTTCGATTCTTCGGTTTCGCTGATGCTTTGGGAAAGCTCGTGGCGGCGGAGCAGGGCGCGGATGCGGGCGATCAGCAGGTTCTGGGAAAAGGGCTTGCGAATATAATCGTCGGCGCCGCTGCGCAGCCCCTCCAGTTCATCCGTCTCGTCGTCCTTGGAGGTCAGAAAAATAACCGGCATGGACATGGATTGGCGGAGCCGGGCGAGCAGTTCCATGCCGTCCATCCGCGGCATTTTTATATCGAGGACAGCGAGGTCCGGCGGGCGGCTGGTAATGCCCTTAAGGCCTTCTTCGCCGTCGCCGTAGGTCACCACGTTGTAGCCTTCCGCCTCCAAGGCCATGGAAACGGAGGTCAGGATGTTTTTGTCGTCATCCACCAGGGCTATGGTTTGCGACACGCTCATCTACTCCTTGCAGGGGTTGGAACCGTTCCGATCCCAGATAAAAACCCAATGTGGCGGAATTATAGCCTTGTCCGGCTGCTTCTGACAAAAGTTGAATAGGGTCAATTAACTATGCCTACCTGACGCCCCCATTTTTTGTTAAGGATAAGCGCGGTAAAAAGAAAAAAACCGAAATTGCCGAGGTAGGGAAAGGGGACCGATGGAGGGGGCCAAGACATTCGCCAAGCTGCTGGTGGGCGCCTTGCGTGATTTGGCGCCGATCGTGCTGGTCATCGTCTTTTTCCAGGCCATTATCCTTCAGCAGCCTTTTCCCAACCTTGTGGAAACCATTGTCGGTTTGATGTTCGTCGTCATCGGTTTGGCGCTGTTCGTTCAGGGGCTGGAAATGGGACTGTTTCCCATCGGCGAAACGCTGGCCCAGGCCTTTGCGCGGAAGGGCAGCTTGTCGGCCTTGCTCGCTTTCGCCTTCTGCCTCGGTTTTGGAACGACCGTCGCCGAACCGGCGTTGATCGCCGTGACCGCGGAGGCCGCCGAGGTGGCGGCGCAGGGCGGGGCCATTGAAAATCTCGATGTGGTCAAGGCGGGATACGCCGACGGCCTGCGCTATACGGTGGCCTTTTCGGTCGGCATGGCGCTGGTGATCGGTGTCTTCCGAATTCTCAAAGGCTGGCCGATCCAGTATCTGATAATCGGCGGTTACGTCGTTGTTGTGTCGTTGACGTTTTTCGCACCCAAGGAAATCGTCGGGATCGCCTACGACTCAGGCGGCGTGACCACTTCAACCATTACCGTTCCGCTGGTGACCGCCTTGGGCGTCGGGCTGGCCAGTTCGATCAAAGGACGCAATCCGATGATCGACGGCTTCGGTTTGATCGCCTTCGCCAGTTTGACGCCGATGATCTTCGTCCTCGTCTACGGGATGGTGACCGGATGATCGATCACGCCAACACCATGCTGTCGCTGACGACCCAGGTCCTCTGGGCGACCTGCATCGACGTGCTGCCGATTGTGGCGATCATGTTTGGGTTCCAGTTCCTGGTGATTCGCAAAAAGCCGCCGCAGTTGGGGAAAATCGTTTGGGGATTTGTCTATGTGCTGCTCGGCCTGACGCTTTTCCTCGTCGGTCTTGAGGAGGCTCTGTTCCCTCTCGGTCAAACCATGGCCAAACAGCTCACCGACCCTGGTTTTCTGGGCGGCGGCCTGAATGGAGCCGGCCTTGTCTGGTCGGACTATGCCTGGGTTTACGTGTTCGCCGCCGCCATCGGTTTTGCCACAACCATCGCCGAGCCGTCGCTGATCGCGGTCGCCATCAAGGCGCAAGAAATTTCCGGCGGCGCGGTCGGCGCCTGGGGCTTGCGGATCGCCGTGGCGATCGGTGTGGCTGTCGGGGTCTCGTTGGGGGCCTTTCGTATTGTGACCGGAACGCCGCTGCCCTACTACATTATGGCCGGGTACGTGGTGGTCATTATTCAGACCCTCTATTCGACCAAATGGATCATTCCGCTGGCTTATGACTCAGGCGGTGTGACGACCTCAACGGTGACCGTGCCGGTCGTCGCCGCCTTGGGGCTTGGCCTTGCTTCGACGATTGAAGGCCGTAGCCCGTTGATCGATGGATTCGGCCTGATCGCCTTCGCCAGTTTGTTCCCCATGATGTCGGTCATGGGGTATGCCATGTTGACCTCGTGGCTGAAAAGCCGCCACGATACAAAACAACAGGAGACCGAAAAATGAGGCTCAAGTTGATTGTCGCTCTGGTGGGCGACGAATGGACCGATAAGGTTGTCGAAGCCGCCCGTGAAAAAGGGGCGACGGGCGCGACCATTATCACCAGCGTGCGCGGGGAGGGGTTGAAGCCTCAAAAGACCTTCTTGGGCCTCGACCTTGCCGGTCAGCGCGACGTCGTCCTGTTTATCGTGGCTGAAGAAATGTCGCGGGATATTTTGGAGGAGATCGCCCGGGCGGGCGAGTTCGATACCCAGCCGGGCGCTGGGGTGGCTTTTGAGTTATCCATTGACGACGCGGTAGGGATGAAAACCCAGCTGCCAACCCTTTTGGAAGAAATTGAGGATACGGTATGAGCGACAAATCTTCCGGTTCCGCCTTCGTGCGGGTGAGCGATGTGATGACGCCTTCGGTGCGGACGATCGACCGTTCGGCGACGGTTTTGCAGGCGATTAAGGATCTGCGCCAGCACCGGGTCAGTTCCCTGGTGGTGGAGCGGCGCGACGAGACCGATGAGTTTGGCGTGGTGACGGTCACCGATATCGCCAAAAAGGTGGTGGCCGATGGACGCGCTGCCGACCGGGTCTACGCCTATGAGGTGATGAGTAAGCCGGTTCTGACCGTGGCGGCGGAAATGAATATTGTTTATGCCATCCGGCTATTGGTTCAATTCGATGTTTCCAGGGCCGTGGTGATCGACCATGAGCGCAAGCCGGTTGGGATCGTGACCTTGCGGGATATGGTGCTGCGTCACGCGCCGGAAGAAGAGGCCTAGTCATGGCCGGGCCGGATGGCGGCGGCGAGTTGAGAGCCGCGGCGCTGGTGGAAACCCGCCGATTGTTGGAGCAGCAAGCCGCCGGCATGCTGGCGACGGCAATGGTTGAGCGCTCCAGCCATCCCTATGTTTCCCTGGCCGCCTTTGCGCTTGATAAAACCGGTGCGCCGCTGTTTTTGTTTTCCGACTTGGCCGACCATACCAAAAATATTAAAGCGGATTGGCGGGTTTCTCTATTGGTCGAAGATGCAAGCCATCTGAAGAACCCGCAAACCGGGCCTCGGGTGACGCTGGTCGGTACTCTCACGCCGACGAAAGATCTCGACAGTCGGTCCGCTTATCTGAAAAAGCACCCCTCAGCCGGAAAATACGCCGGATTCGCCGACTTCCAGCTTTATAGGATGACCGTCGACGCATTGCATTTTGTCGGCGGGTTCGGCGCGGCCATTTGGTTGGAAGGGGACGATCTGAAAGATCTGTTCCAATAATTCGAGCGGTAAAAGAAAAGCCCGGCGGCACGTAATGCGCCGCCGGGCTTTTTTTGTTCGATTGATGTCGTTTAGGCTTTCGGTCCGCAAGCCACCAGTGACTGACCTTCCGGCGTGTCGGTGAAGTTCTCGAAATTATTGGAGAACAGACCGGCAAGTTTTTGGGCCTTTTCGTGCCACTCCTTGCTGTCGTCATAGGTGTTGAGCGGGTTCAGAATGTCCGTTTCGACCCCGTCGAGCGCCGTCGGAATTTCCAGATTGAAATAATCGAGCGATGCGCAGTCGGCGTTTTCGATGGAACCATCGAGGATCGCGTCGATGATGGCGCGGGTCGCCTTGATGGAAATCCGTTTGCCGGTGCCGTTCCAGCCGGTATTGACCAGATAGGCCTTGGCGCCCGAGGCCTCCATGCGCTTGGTCAGCACTTCGGCGTACTTGGTCGGGTGCAGGGTCAGGAAGGCCGCGCCGAAGCAGGACGAGAAGGTTGGCGTCGGCTCGGTGATGCCGCGTTCCGTTCCGGCCAGCTTGGATGTGTAGCCCGACAGGAAGTAGTAACGGGTCTGCTCCGGGGTCAGCTTGGCGACCGGGGGCAGCACGCCGAAAGCGTCGGCGGTCAGGAAAATGACCTTGGTCGCGTGACCGGCCTTGGAGACCGGCTTGACGATATTGTCGATGTGGTAGATCGGATAGGAAACCCGGGTGTTTTCGGTTTTCGATCCGTCGTCGAAGTCGATGGTCTTGTCGTCGCGGACGGTGACGTTTTCCAGCAATGCGTCGCGGCGGATCGCCCGGTAGATGTCCGGCTCGTTCTCTTCGCGCAGGTTGATGGTTTTGGCGTAGCAGCCGCCCTCGAAGTTGAACACGCCGTTGTCGTCCCAGCCGTGTTCGTCGTCGCCGATCAGCGCCCGTTTGGGGTCGGTGGACAGCGTGGTCTTGCCGGTGCCCGAAAGGCCGAAGAAGACCGCCACGTCGCCTTCCTTGCCGACGTTGGCCGAGCAGTGCATGGAGGCGATGTCTTTGAGCGGCAGAAGGTAGTTCATCATCGAGAACATACCCTTCTTCATTTCGCCGCCGTACCAGGTGCCGCCGATCAGCTGCATCCGTTCGGTCAGGTTGAAGGCGACGAAGTTTTCCGAATTGAGACCGTGGTCTTGCCATTTCGGGTTGGTGCACTTGGCGCCGTTCATCACGATGAAGTCGGGCTTGAAGGTCTTCAGCTCTTCGTCCGTCGGGCGGATGAACATGTTTTTCACGAAATGGGCCTGCCAGGCGACTTCCATGATGAAGCGCACGCTCAGGCGCGTGTCTTCGTTGGCGCCGCAGAAAGTGTCGACCACGAAGAGACGTTTGCCGGAAAGCTGGTTGGTGACCTGTTCCTTCAGGTCGCTCCAGACTTCCGTGGAAATGGGCTTGTTGTCGTTCTTGCCCTGATCCGACCACCAGACGGTGTTTTCCGTTGTGGCGTCCCTGACAATGTATTTGTCCTTGGGAGACCGGCCGGTAAAGATCCCGGTATTCACGGAGACCGCACCAAGATCGGTCACGAAACCGGCTTCGTACTCGATTTCGAATCCGGACTTGGTTTCTTCTTCGTAGAGCAAGTCGTAGGAAGGATTGTAAACTACCTCAGCAACGTCAGTTATGCCGTAGGCCTGAAGATCCAAGTCTGCAGGAACAGCCGCCATTTTGGTCTCCGTACATCAATGTGGTTTTGGAAGAACGACACGCGGGCTTTGGAGCTTCACAAAATTAAGCGGACTCACTTCGCAACTACGCTTAAGAGTGTGAACCAAATCCGGGCAGATTTGTGCGCGGCAAATTCACGTTTTTAAACCCAATCGCGAAGTGGCTCCGCTTTAAAAACGATCTGCTCTTAGAGCCACAAGGCGCACACCATATGGGCAGAGGGGCGGAATATCAATAGCGTTATTGGTCATACCGGACCCAGGGCGTGACGAAACGCGGACCGAACAAAATAGAAGACGCGTCGGCTGTTTAAAAACCGCATAACCCGTAAGGTTTTGCCGATTTGCCTAGGTGCTTGTTTTTACGGCCTTAACCCTTTGAGGAGCGCTTCGACAACCGTGTCGACCGTCTTCTTTGGGCAGGCCAGGACGCCGGGAGCCCAGCCGGTGTTCATGATCACCACGCCCTGGACGGATTCGAGGAGGCTGTCGAGAATCAGCTGTGGATCGTCTTTGCGGATTTCGCCGTTTCCCATTGCCTGGCCGACGAGTCGGTTCATCTGTTCCCGAATGCGCATTAGGGGTGGGATCTGGGTGAGGCATTCCGGACAATCGGCCATGCGGGCCTGTTTGATCATAAACATGACCCGAAAATGGTCGGGGCGTTCGAACCAGTAATGCGCATACCCCCGCAGAATAGTCGCCAGACATTCGGAAGGGGATTTGTCGGGTCCCGCGTCGCCGACAACCTGATTGAACCGTTGCTCCAGGGCGACGAAGTCGTCGTGCCAAATTTCGTTGAGCAGATCGGTTTGGCTGGGGAAGTAGAGATAGAGGGTGCCCGGAGAATAACCGAGACGGGTGGCGAGCTTGCGCATGGAGACGTTGGCAAGGCCCTCCTCGCTGAACATCTGGCGCGCAACCTCGACGATTTTGCGTTTCAGCGCCGCCTGTTCTTCCGGGCTGCGCGCCCTTTTCTGAACTTTTGTCATCTCGTTCCTCCAAACCGGCAGTCCAATTTAGATGAACGCGTTCAATTCCTCAAGCGGTAGGCCATGTTTTGAAGCCGGTCGTGCGGCGCTTAATAATTCTTCTCAAGATCCATTCCGGCATACATCTGGCCCACTTCGTCGTCGTAGCCATTGAACATCAGTGTTTTGCGTTTCAAGAAGTCGCCGATCCGGCGTTCCTTGCTTTGGCTCCAACGGGGGTGATCGACGGTCGGATTGACGTTGGAGTAGAACCCGTATTCACCGGCATTGGCCATGTTCCATGACGTTTGCGGCATGGTTTCGGTCAGCGTTATCCGCACG
>Ga0209578_10000855_pt1 | contig 32501 bp, 23 predicted proteins | sample tdAd472_FD_187127 | JGI IMG/M metagenome (GOLD analysis project Ga0209578, IMG submission 187127) | Marine sediment microbial communities from the Atlantic coast under amendment with organic carbon and nitrate - tdAd47.2 (SPAdes)... | ecosystem: Environmental > Aquatic > Marine > Coastal >...
TCCGCCCTGCTCGCGCCGCCGCTGCAGGTCCGTCGTGGATGCCACCGGCGTTCCCCAAAACTTTCCGTGCTTGCGGCACGCCTCGGCCGTCTTCTCGTAGGCGGGTTCCAGTTGGTCTAATCCCGCACCGTGCTTCAAGCGCAGTCCCAGGTCGCCTGGTCCCACAAAGAGCCCTTCGAGTCCCGGCGTTGCGGCGATCGCGTCGACGTTCTCAACCGCCTCGGGCGTCTCGATCTGCGCCACCAGGAACGTCTCACGGTTGACGTGCTCCACGTAGTCGTCGAACGCCGCCACGCCGAAATCAGAGTCGAGCCCGGTGCCGTCCGCGCCGCGATCGCCGAGCGGCGGGAACTTCACGGCTGCCGCCAGCGTCTGCGCTTTCTCCGCCGTGCTGACGTGCGGGATCATCAGCCCGGTCGCGCCGTCTTCGAGGTAGCGATAGAGGCGCGTCTTCTCCAGCGTCGGCGCCCGGACCATGATGTCGATGTCGTGCAGGTGCGAGTGGGCCAGCAGCGTCAGCACTTCGTGGTCGGAGAAGTGGCGGTGCTCCAGATCGAGCCAGATGCAATCGAACCCGGCCGCCGCGGCCAGCTTGATATAGGCCGGGATGAAGTGCCCCAGCGAGCACAACCGGACCGTCTCGCCCTTGCGGACGCGCGCCAACGTCTTGCTTGTTCTCATGCGTTTTCCTTTCGTCCAAACGGTAGCCACTTGCTTGCCGCACAACCTGCCAGGATATCGACCGTGATCGCAGTCGGGGCGATCCATTGGAAACTCACCGGATCGAGACCCTCCGCAGTCAGCCCAAAGATCGGGCCTGAGAAGGCGATCAACACGGCGGTCGCCGTGCCGCAAATCGTGCCTACCCAGGCGCCCGCCGTCGTCGCCCACGGCACGAACAACGCGAAGAAGAACAGCCCGAAGATCGGCGTCGTGAGCAGGTTGGAGGTCTTGGTGGTGACGGCGGTAATGTTGCCGGGCACCGATCCCATCGTCGTGCTGGCCGCAACCACCACGGCCCCGATGGCGAACGCCGTCCACTTCGGCGCCCCCGTCGTGGAAGCCTTCCCCCAGCCCAACCGTTCGACGAAATCCGTTCGGACCACCGCCGTGATGGAGTTCACCCCGGAGTCGACGCTCGACATCGCCGCCGCGAACATCGCCGCTACCACCAAGCCCGTCACTCCAGTCGGCAATTGTGAGGCGATGAAGTAGGGGAACGCCTCGTCCGCATTTGCGGCCAGTGTCATCCCCTCGCCCAACCTCTCGGGAAACGTGCTGAAGTAGCCCAGCAGCGCGAACCCGACCAGGGCCAAGGTCACCACCGTCAGACCCGACGACCCCACCTGGAACGCCATCGACCGTCGAGCCGCCTGCGCATCTTGGGTCGCCATAAAGCGTTGGACCGTCGTTTGGTCGCCGCCCGCCGTGGCGACGTACCAGAAAAAGTAGCTGGTCAGCGTGCCGGAAATCGTGATGCGCGTCGCCGGGTCCCAGCTGAACAAAGGCTGGCTGTCCCAATTCGGATCCCAGCTTGTCGGGACCCAGCCGAGGCCGCCGAGCTCGTAGCTCACCACACCGACCACCAGCAGAGCGCCGCCGTACAGCAGACACGCCTGCACAAAATCGGTGACCACCACCGCCTGCAATCCGCCGACCGATGCGTAGACCACCGCCACGAATCCGGCCGCCGCCGCAATCCACGGGATCGCCTCCGGCCCAAGACCCGTCATCACGCTCAGCGCGCTCGCCGTCAGGTAGATCAACAGCGCCATCCAAACGAGACGGAGGATCAGGAAAAGGCTCGCACCCAGCAGCCGTATGCTCAATCCCAGCCGGTCCTCCAGCAGCTCATACGCGCTCGTCACCTTCCTGCGCATGTAGACCGGAAGCAGTACGTATCCAACTGTCAAGTAGATGAACGGAAGCGCCAAGGCGTTGGTCATCCAAGCCGGCCCCTTGCCGAGCGCCTCCCCCGGCATCGAGAGATAGGAGATGGTCGAGAGCAGCGTCGCAAACGACGAGACGCCGATCAGCATGGGACTCATGCGACCCGAGCCAAGGAAATACTCTTGCGAGGTCTTTCGGCGTCGACCGTAATACCAACCCATCGCGATCGTTCCGGCCGCGTAGGCGGCGACGATCGCCCAATCAATCCAAGTCAGCATTAGGGACGCGGGAAGGTTCGCACATCCTGACGCTCTGGAACAACTTGCGGCGCGAAGGCCCGCGCGCTAGTCGAGCGCCTCCGTCAGCACGCGGCCGTCCACGTTTTCCATCTCGAAACCTAGCAGCCGCGCAATCGTCGGCGCCACGTCGAGATTGGAGACCTCGCCGATGACGACGCCTTCCTTCACGCCCGCGCCCGAAAGCACCAGGGCCGTCCGCATCCTCGGATGCTCGGGCAGGTAGCCGTGGCTGTGGGCCGCGGCCTTCTTCGGGCGCCGCTCCATTGAGTCTGATTCGGGATCCATCACCAGGTAAGTGTCCGCGTCCGCGAGCACGACCGAGTGTCCGAGCGAGAGCGGACTCTCTTCCCAGCGCGGGAGGCCGAGGTCGTGCATGTCGTCGGGGCCGGCGACGCGCACGATGTTCTCGTGCTTCAGCAGGCCCTTCAGAGCGGCGGCGACGCGGGGGCCGTCGGCGGCTTCGTCGAATCCTTCCTTGGGCCGCACCCACATCATCCAGCCGTAGCCGCCCACGTCCACCTTGTCTAAGATGCCCGACTGGCTGAGCGCCGGGTAGATGTTGACCTCGTGCTCGATCGAATGGAAACCGTGATCAGCCGCAATGATGAAGGTCGTCTCGTTGGCGAGACCGGCTTCCTCCACCGCATCGCGCAGGATGCCCACAGCGGCGTCGGCTTGGGTGAGCGCGGCGGAAGAGCGGTAGTGGTGCGGGCCCCAGTCGTGCTGGGCTTGGTCGGTCACCAGGATATGAATCGCGGTGAGCCCGGGCTTGCGCGTCTTCAATGCGTGCCCCGCCGCCTCGGCGAGCAGTCCGTCGCCCGCGCCCTGCCGGAAGGTCTGATACCACTGGAAGTAGAGTTCGATCGGGATTCCGGCCTTGTTCAGCTCCTTGATCACCTTGCGGTCGATGGCGGCGAGATTCGCTTTCCGATTGGCGTCAAAAACCTCGGGAATGTTGAAGTCGATCGCCGGATCGTCGCGCGTCTCCGGCCAAAAGAAAGCGGCCGTTCCCATGTCCCGCGCCTTCACCAAGTCGAAGATCGTCGGCGCTTGAACGATCTCCTTGCGCGGCTTGTTGGTGGGATGGAAACTCTCGCCTGTGCGCCGGTCGGTCAGGCCGTTCGAGTAGACGCCATGGACACGCGGTTGGACTCCGGTCAGCAGCGTGGTGTGGTTTGGATGCGTCACCGTAGGGAATACCGCTCGGCTGTTCGTCGCCCAAACGCCTTCATGGATCAGCGCCCGGATGTTGGGCAGATCCAGTTCCTGGTTGGTCAAGTGGTACGCAGCGAATCCGTCGATGGAGACCAGGACGACGTGACGCGCCGAGACCAGCGGCGCCAACAACACGAGAAGCGAGAGGAGTCGAGTCATTACGCCTCTGAGCATATCCGAATCGCCTTTGCCGAACCGTGTCTTCGCTAGAATCCAGGGATCCCGGTCGTGAGTGAGCGCCAGTATTACGAATTCCGGAGCGTGGACCGACCGCTCGACTCCATCGAAATGCGCGACCTGCGCAAACTGTCCGCGTCGGCGGTGATGACTCCGGAAAGCTTCGTCGAGTCGTGTCCGCCGGAGGGTTTCAACGGCGACTCGGAGCGCCTGATCGCCGAAACGTTCGACGCTTTCGTCTGGGTGTCCAATACCGGCAGGCGCAGTCTGTCGTTCCGCGTTCCTCAGAGCGTGCTGGACGCTGAAACCTGCCGCCGCTATCAAACAGGGAGCCCACTGAGCTTGCGCGCGTGTGGAGCGTCCTTGGTTCTCAGGTTCTCGGCTGAGGACGGCGCGCCGGTTGCGCAGGCGGAAGACTCGGCGTGGATGCCCGCCTTGCTGCCGGTCCGCGAGGGGCTGCTGCGAGGCGACCTGCGATGTCTCTATCTCTCCTGGCTGGGCGCGGTCCAGCGAGCAAGCGTCGCTGACCATCAGCTGGAGCCGCCGGTTCCCCCCGGCCTCGATGTTCTGTCGCCGGCCCTGAAAGCCTTCGTCGATTTTCTTGAAATTCCTCGGACGCTGATCGAGGCGGCGGCCCAGGCCAAAGGGCCGACTCCGCGAACGGTCGGAGAACTACGCAATGCGCAGTACGCCCTCGAAGAGGAACTTGAGCGCGAACGCCAAGCCCGCATGCGAGAGCAGCGCCGACTCCGCGAGGCCCACGAAGCCGAGCGACGGCGGAAGGAGCTCCAAGGACTGGCGGGCAAGGAAGAGGAGACGTGGGACCGCATCGGCGAACTGATCGACGGCAAGCGCCCCAGCGACTACGACCAGGCTGTCCTCCTGCTTGTGGACCTGCATGACCTTGCCGCCGTCACCAAGACGCAGTCCGATTTCCGCTTCGGCCTCGACGTCGTCCGAGAGCAACATGAGAGCAAGCCCAGCTTTCTTCGGCGCCTAGTGGACGCCGGGCTTGTTGAAGAAGACGAGGCTTAGCCGGCCGCCCGACCCGGATCGCGAATTCCGGCCTTCCGCAGAATCGTCATCAGCGGGCACCAGTTGGTGAACGCCGATTGAAACAGATTCAGTCCCACAAAGGCCGTGAAGTAGAACCACCCGGCGTGGACCCAGTAGCCAAGCGCCAGACTCAGCAGCACAAAGAACCCGGCGGCCATTCTCAGATAGCGATCGACAGTCATTGTTCATTCCTCCCTTCAGTTATTTCGTTCAGCCAGATAGTAGACGATTGGAACCGTCATGCGGGAGAGCAGCAAAGAAGCCGTCTCGCCCGCCATCAACGAAATCGCCAGACCTTGAAAGATCGGGTCAAAGACCATCACCGCCGCGCCTACGATCAGCGACGACGCGGTGAGCATCATCGGCCGGAAGCGCACGGCGCCCGCATCGATCACCGCCTCGTCCAACGGCATGCCTTCTCGTCGGCGCAGTTCGACGAAGTCGACCAAGATGATCGAGTTGCGGATCACGATGCCCGCCCCCGCGATGAAGCCGATCATCGAAGTCGCCGTGAAGAAGGCGCCGAACAACCCGTGTGCCGGAAGGATGCCGACCAGCGAAAACGGAATCGCGGACATGATCACCAGCGGCGTCACGAACGAGCGGAACCACCCGACGAGCAGTACATAGATCAGCACCATGACGGCGGCGAAGGCGAGGCCCAGGTCTCGAAAGACCTCGTAGGTGATGTACCACTCGCCGTCCCATTTGAGGCTGTAGGCCTCGTCGCTGAACGGCTGGCTGGCCGTGAACTGTTCAAGCTCTCCCTGACCGCCCGCATCGATTCGGCCGATGGGCTCCTGCACCTGGAGCATCGCGTAGACTGGGCTCTCGATCGCGCCCGCCACGTCGGCGGTGACATAGGTGACCGGCAGCAGATTCTTGTGGTGGATCGATTGGTCTTCGACGCCCGACTCCAGGCGGGTGAGTTCAGAGATGGGGACGAGAGCTCCGTCTTGCGTGCGGACCCGGAGGCCGCCGAGACGGGCGGTACTCGAGCGGTCCCCTCGTCCAAGCCGGACCGTAATCGGTACGTCTTCCTTCTCGTCCGCATCTTCCAGCAGACCGGCTAGGGCTCCGCTGGAAGCCAGTTGCAGCTCCCGCGCCAGTTGTTCCACCGAAACTCCGTGCTGCGCCGCCTTGGCGCGATCGACCACGAAGCGCGTCTTCGCCGTCGGCTGTTCAACGGTCCAGTCAACGTCGACGACTCCTTCGGTAGATTCCAGGATTTCCAGCACCTCGGTGGCCGCCTCACGACGACCTTCCGAGGACGGGCCGTAGATCTCCGCCACCAGCGTTTGCAGCACCGGCGGTCCTGGAGGCACTTCGGCGACCTCGATGCGGGCGCCCATCTCGCGAGCCGCCGGCTCGATCCTGGCCCGCACGCGCCGAGCGACGTCATGGCTCTGCGCGTCCCGTTCCTCTTTGTCGACCAGGTTGACCTGAATGTCTCCCTGGTGCGGAGCCTTCCGCAGGAAGTAGTGCCGGACCAACCCGTTGAAGTTGTACGGCCCGGCGGCCCCGGAGTAGGTCTGCACGTTGCTGACTTCCGGCTCTTCGCGGGCGATCTCCGCCAGACGACGGGTCGCTCGCGCGGTTTCCTCCAGGGGCGTCCCCTCGGGCATGTTCACGATGATCTGGAACTCGCTCTTGTTGTCGAACGGAAGCATCTTCACTTCGACGAACCCGATCGCCACGAGCGCCATCGAGCCCAGCAACAGCACGACGATCGAAAGCAAGAACGCCCAGCGAACCATCGGCTGGTGAAGGAGAGGCGTCATCACCCGCCGATAGAGCCGCGTCGTCCAGTCTTCGACATGCTCGGGGTCGTTCTCGCCGCTGGGCTTCAGGAACCGGATTGCCGCCCACGGGGTGACGACAAACGCTACGAAGGTGGAGATCGTGACCGCGGCCGATGCGCCGATCGGGATCGGCTCCATGTACGGCCCCATCAGGCCTCGGACAAACGCCATCGGCAAGACGGCCGCGATGATGGTGAAGGTCGCCAGGATGGACGGGTTCCCGACTTCGCTCACTGCTTCGACGGCGACCTTGGCGAGCGGCCGCCCCCGGTTCTCGGGCATGCGCGCATGCCGCACGACGTTCTCCACCACGACAATCGCGTCGTCCACCAAGATGCCGATCGAGAAGATCAGCGCGAACAACGTGATGCGGTTGAGCGTGTAGCCGTAGAGGTAGAAGAAGGCCAGCGTGGGCGCGAGCGTGGTCGGTATGGCGAGGAAGACGATCCAACTCTCGCGAAAGCCCAAGGTCAACCAGATGAGCAAGGAGACGGCGACGACGGCGGTCAGCATGTGGCCCAGAAGCTCGTCGGATTTCTGCTTGGCCGTCTCCCCGTAGTTGCGCGTCACGTCGAGCGCGATATCGGCGGTCAGCAACTCTCCGCGCAGCGCGTCCACCTTGGCTAGGACTCGATCAGCGACATGGATGGCGTTGGCGCCTCGGCGCTTGGAGACGGCGATCGTCACGGCAGGCCGAAAGCCGGGAGCGGCCTTCGAGGCGAAGCGCACGTAGCTCTCCGGTTCGGCGCCTTCGTCGCGAACCTCCGCGACGTCGCGGACGCGCACGGGCCGTCCGTCGTACATGCCGACGACCGTCTCTTCGACTTGTCTGACCGATCCTAGGCGGGAACCCGCCTCCAGCACCGTCAGCCGGTTTCCGCTCTCAATCGTGCCGGCGTCAATGGCCTGATTGGCGCCACTGATGCGCGTTGCGACCTCCGACGCGGTAATTCCGAAAGCCGTCAGGCGAGCCGGATCCACCTCGACCACGACTCGTCGCGTCTGCCCGCCGATCAGCTCCACCGCCGACACGTCCACGACCTGTCGGATCGGGTCGGCCAATTGCGCGGCTACGCGACGCAGTTCGTAGTCGTCGTAGCGCTCCGAACTCAGCGTCAGGCCGAGGATCGGCACGTCGTCGATCGAGCGCGGTTTGACCAGCGGCATTGAGGCGCCGGGCGGAATCCGATCGAAATTCGCCGCCAGCTTCTGATTCAATCGGACGACCGCTTCGTCCTCTTCGGTGCCGACATAGAAACGCGCCACCACCATGCCCAGACCGGCTGACGAGGTGGAGTAGACGTACTCGACTCCGGGTATCTCCCACAGCAGCCTTTCCATCGGGCCCGAGACGCGCTCTTCGACTTCGCGTGCCGACGCCCCCGACATCTCGACGAAGACGTCAATCATGGGAACGGCGATCTGCGGCTCTTCTTCGCGCGGCAGCATCCACGTCGCGAACAGGCCGCTGCCGATCGCAAAGGCCACGATCAGCGGCGTCAGCTTCGAGTCGACGAAGGTCTTGGCGACGACGCCGGCCGCTCCCAGTTGGGGCGCTTCCTTCATCGCCGCTCCTCAGCTTCCACCGGCGCGCCGTCTTGGACTGCACTTGGATCGACCAGCACTTGCTCCCCAGCGTCGAGCCCAGACAGCACTTCATAACGTCCATCGCGTAGCTCGCCCAACGTCACAAGCCGCCGCTTGGCTCGCCCTGCGTCAGCGACGAACACGGACCGGACTTGCCCACGCTCCACCACTGAAAGCTCAGCAACGGTCAGCCGCTCTACCGGCATCGCGCTGACGAAAGCCTTTCCGAAAAGGCCGGAGCGCAATGCCGGAGACGACGGTAGAGCCAGCTTCACGGTGAACGTGCGCGAGCCGGGATCAATTGCCGGCACGACTTCGACGATCTTCGCCTCGGTCGGTGACGCATCGCCAAGCGCGGGGATCTCCACACGCAGCTCGCGCCCGACTCGTAGATCGGCGGCATGGGCTTCCGGGGCCGCAACCTCAAGCCGGTAGCCGCCCGCGGGCTCGATCTCCAGCAGCGCCGCACCCGGCATCGCCATCGTTCCCGGGTCGGCGAGACGAGCCGTCACCACTCCCGATACCGGCGCCTCGATCACCGCCTCGTCGCGCCTAATCGACTGCTGCTTCACCGCAGCCGCCGCAGCGGCGACCGCTGCTTCCGCTTGCGCTCGATGTGCCCGACCCAGCTCCACCGCGGCCTCCGCCGTTCGCAGCGCGGCCGCCGTCTCGTCGTACTCCTGCCGAGAGACGCTCTCCTTCGCAAGCAGTTGTTTGTAACGGTCATGGGTGGCGGAGGCGAGGTCTCGACTCGCTTCGGCCGCGGCGATCTCCTGCTCAGCCGCCGCCACCGCCGTCTCGGCTTCCAGCCGGGCGGCATCCGAGGCCTCCACCGCCGCGTCGAGCGCCGCGCGATCCAGTTCGATCAGGCTCGTACCCGCACGGACAAACTGTCCTTCTTCCGCCCGAACACGCTCAATTCGTCCCGCGACCTTGGCCGAGACGACGGCCCGCGTGCGCGCCGCCACGCTTCCGACGAGTTCGATCTCGGAGACCGTCGCCCTCGGCGCCAATGTCTCGACCGTCACACGGACGGGCTGCGCGCTCTCCGGGGTTTGGACTGGTTCCGGGGCCGAGTCGCAAGCCGACAGCCCGACGAGCGCCATCGATAGGAATAGCCGTTTCATTGGATCGCCTCTCATTGGATTGCCTCTGAGGCCAACGTCAGCACTCCGGCCTCATGGTCGAGCGCTGCGCGCGCGGTCCGTTGCTCGTAGAGCGCCGCCAGTCGCCGGAATCGCGCCGAGCTCAACGCCGTCTCAGCGCCCACCAGGGTCGTCACGTTTTCCAGGCCGGCGTCGTAGCGGTTCTTCACGATCCGCAAGCCCTCCTCGGCCGAGTCGACGGCCGATTCCGCGACCTCGAGTTGCTCCGCCGCTGACCGCCATTCAGCCCATGCCTGACGCACCGCCAACTCGGCGCGGGACGCCGCCTGCCGGCTCAGCGCGGTGGATTCCGCCTCCTGAAATCGCGACGCCTTCAGTCGTGCACGGTTCCGGCCCCCGTTCCAGACGTCCCACTTGAGCGCCGCTCCCAGCAGCCAGTTGCCGCCGGCTTGGTCGACGAAGCGGCCACGGTCGGCCTCCAGCAGGCCTTGCGCGACCACTTGCGGCAGCAATGCGCTCTTGGCCTCCGCCGTGCGGGCTTCAGCGAGCGAAGAGACGAGACGCGCTTGGTCCAGATCGGGCCGGTTCTCCGCCGCGCGAGCGAGATAGTCTTCAAGTACTCCCGATGGAGGAGCCGCGCGAACCAGCGGGGTCGAGGCGGCTCGCGGAGTCGACTGGTCAAGGCCTAACGCCTCATTCAGCGCGGCGGCCGCGATCTCTTCGTCTCGCTTTGCTGCAATCTGTTGTTGCTTGGCTTCGGCGAGAAATACCTCCAGCGAAAGCACGTCGGCGCGCGTCGTCATTCCGGCCTCAAAGCGATTCTTTGCGTTCACGAGATCGGCCTCGGCCGAGACCAGCGTCTCGCTCGCTGCTTCTCGGTTGCCCGCCGCTAGTGCGACTGCGAAGTAGGTCCGCACGACTCCAAGAAGAAGGTCGCTCTCGCGTCTTCGGCGTTCCTCCGCACTGAGTTCCGATTGCAGCCGAGCGAGGCGGATCGCATGCTTGGTTCGGCCCGCGTCAAACAGAACTTGCTCCACCCGCAGCAGGGACTGGAAGTTCTGGACCGAGTCGGGGTTGTTGAGGCTGGTGATGGCGAAATTCTCTTCACCAAACCGCCGCTGGTTGAGCAACGTCCCGAACGCGAATACGGGATTGTTGCTGCGCATGTAGGACTCCTCCAGAGCGATTCGCGGTAGTCGGCCGGCTTTGGCCGCTTCGATGTTCGCGGCGGCGCCGTCCTGGCGGGCGCCAATCGCCTCCATCGTCGGGTGCTCTTGCAGGGCGATCTCCGCCGCCTCGCGGAGAGTCAGTGGTTGCTGAGCCTGGGCGACCTGCGCAGAGTGCACGACGGTCGAGGCGAACGTCAAAGCGAGGGCGTAGAATCTCAGGCCCGTCATTGGGAAACCTCCGTCTCGGCTTGAGCCGCGGATACGGGCGCCGCGTGTCGGTTCTTCGCGCTGAGGAACGCCGCCTCTTCCTCGGAAGCATCGGCGTCCATTCCGGCTAAGTGCTCGGAGTGAAAGCTTTGATAGAGAGCCTCCACTCGAACGCGCAGCGGTCCTTCCGTCGGAACTTGGGGGATGCGGTAGCGAACCTGATCGCTCCCGGCGATGAAGTCGGAGTCCTGGCCGACTCCGACGGGCTCGACGGACAGGTCGGAAACCCCTTCGGGCAGGGCCTGGTCGCCGCGGAAGCCGCTCGGCAGGAGCCGATTGTCTTTGGCCCACGCCGCTGCCCGCATCAGCGATGTGGTGCGCCGCCCCGTCGCCGCGGCCGGGACGGCTTCGTAGACTTGCGTCTGTTCCGGCCGGTCGATCACGTCGAGATGCTCGGCGATCGCAGCTCCCGAGTGCAAGAGGTCTCCGGTGAGCGCATCGAAGGCGCCCGATTCGAATACGGTCCGTCCGGCCGGATCGGTCACGGCCAGGCGGAGCCACAGGCGGCGACTGGGGAACCCGCTGGGCAGTTTGTGGCCTGTCCGGTTGCGGACGGTGACGAGCGCCGTGAGTTCACCCGCAACCATGGAGGCTTCGACCTCTAGCTCGACGGCTCCCGCTAAGGCCTTCCGGGCCCGTTCCGCGGAGATCTCCAGGACAGTTCGCTCCGACGGCAACAGCTCGGCGAGCATCCCCAGCATCTGCACGTTCGATCCTTGGAACGTGTGTTGAGCGAACGGTTTTCGAGGGCTTGTGGGACCGAAGAATCCGCCGTGCGGCGTGTGTGCGATGAACTGCTCCGCCGGGTCGCCGTCCGCGCCGGTCAGCAGCGGCATGTGGCACGACTGGCACGTTCGGCCTTGGGCGGGCGAGTCGGATGCCATCCATTCGAGGTAGGTCGCTTGTTCAAGAAATCGGCCGGTCGTTTGGCCCTCGGCGTTGAGGGTCGGCGTGATCACCGTGTGGCAGGTTCCGCACAGCGCGGACTCCAGCATGTGGGCCGATTCGGTCGGCGTCTTGCCCGTGTGCATGCGCATCGGCATGGGGAACGGGTCGGCGTGCGGGCCGTAGATGCGGTCCTCGGTATTGATCTTGAATCCAGCCGTAAAGGAGTCGGAGGAGCCCAGGTTGTCCGGCGCGATCTGGTGGCAGACCGTACACGTCACGCCTTCCGAACCCATCTTGTCGATGGCGTCAAGACGCATCGGTTGCTCGGTCACCCGGTGGGCGTACTGCTGGGCTGGAGCGTGGCAACTCAGACAGGTGTTCTCGATCTCCGCCGCGGCTGTGGGTGTCTCGCGGGCCTCGAAGCGGACCTTCGCCAGCCAGTAAGGATCTTGAGCGGCGTGCGCCATCATCGTTCCGGACCAGAGCGAATAGGGGCCGACCGCCGCCGGGTCCACCGGCGTGGGCGCCTCTCCGCGGTGGGCCATGCGCATGCCCTCCCAGTTGGCTTCTGCTCCCGGCGGATAGATCCGCGAGTGGCAATCGGAACAGACCGTGGCCGAGACGAATGACGGAGGTTCCGGCGGGGGCTCCGCCGCGTCTTCGCTTGCGATGCCGTCCGTCGCGCAGCCGACAGCCAATAACAGGCACAGGGACGTCACGGTTCTCATGACTTCCTCCCAAAGCGTTCTTCAATGCAGGTGATGATTCCTTGCAAGTGAGGTTCGGCGACTCGGTAGTAGACGCGCCTGCCTTCCCGCTCGCTCGTAAGCAGCCCGCAATGCTTCATGAGTCGCAGATGCTCGGACGCAAAGTGGCTCGGGATCTCACTAGCCTCAGCTAACTCTCCGACCGTGTGCCGGCCCTCGAGCATCATCTGCACCATGCGCAGCCGGTGCGGATGGGCGAGCGTACGCAGGCAGGACGCGGCCTGCTCCAAGGCGTCGAGATCGAGATTCGCTTTCTTGCGGCGCGGCATTAAATATCATTATATCGAGATATCACGATATAACAAACTAAAAACACTGGACGGTCCTGCGAGTGAGGCGGACGGACTTAGGCCGTCAGGACTTCAAGGGCCTCGAGGTATTTGGCCGTCGTGTTGGAGACCACCTCTGCGGGCAATTCCGGTCCGGGATCGGTCTTGTCCCAGTCGAGCGTTTCCAAGTACTCGCGCACGTATTGCTTGTCGTAGGAATCTTGCGCCCGGCCGGGTTGGTAAAGGTCGAGCGGCCAATAGCGCGAAGAGTCAGGCGTCAGGACCTCGTCGCCCAACACGATCTGACCGTCCAGCATGCCGAACTCGAACTTGGTGTCGGCGAGGATGACGCCGCGAGACAGTCCGTGCTGAGATGCTCGCTCGTAGATCTCGATCGTCAAATCCCGCAGGCGAGAGGCCTTCTCGGCTCCGATCACCTCGACCATTTGCTCGTAGGTGATGTTCTCGTCGTGGCCGCTCTCGGCTTTGGTCGCCGGGGTAAAGATGGGCTCGGCGAGTTTGCCGCACTCCTCCATACCCGGCGGCAAGGTGATTCCTCCGACGGCTCCGTCTCGCAGATAGTCCTTCCAGCCCGAGCCGACGATATACCCGCGTGCGACGCATTCAACCGGGAACATCTCCAGCTTGCGGACCAGCATCGAGCGGCCGCGGAGTTGATTGTCGAACGGACGCAAGGCGGCCGGGTATTGCTCGACCTCGGCCGTGATGAGGTGATTGGGGACGACGTCCTTGAGCAAGTCGAACCAGAACAGCGAAAGCTGCGTGAGGATTTCACCCTTGCGGGGGATCGGCGTGGGCAGGATCACGTCAAACGCGGAGATCCTGTCCGTGGCGACCAGCAGGAGCGTCTCGCCGTCCACCTCGTAGATGTCGCGAACTTTTCCGCGCGCGATCCGGCGAATGCCGGGCAGGTCGGATTCCACGAGGGTAGGAGACTGGTACGCCATGCGATTCGAGGATAGCGAATCAACCAAGCCCTCCTGGTTACCAAGAGAAAGTTGCGGCCTTCTAGTACAAAAGTGGTCAAAAATGTATTACCATACCGGGCGGTGACAACGAGTCCTCCCATAGGCGCGGAAGAGATCGCCCAACGACTCATGTTGAGAACTGGAGCAGAAAGGCGACGATCCACCCGTTTTGACCTGGACTTACCGCTCCACGTGGTGAGGGTGAGCGACCGGCTGGTCAGCTTGCCGGCCAAGACGCACAACGTGAGTTCGGTGGGAGCGCTCTTCGCCATCAAGGACGACGCCGTTTCTGAAGGTGACCGCATCGAGTTCCTGGTGACGATGAAGGGCCCGCTGCTTCCGAAAGACGCTCCGCCAGTGAAGTTGCGGTGCCGTGGTCGGGTCGTCCGAGCTGACGAACAAGGGGCCGGAAAGCGGGTGGCGGCGACGATCGACCGCTACCAGTTCGAGCGGACTTGAGCGAGAGCCGGTCCGACGGACGCGCCCTCCCCGAACTCCTCCAGCTCGGTGTGTGGAAGATTGCCCTTGGCCCCGAGGACGAGCCGGAGGCCGTCGGGTCGTCCTTCGAGCGCGAGCCGCTCCCCATTGACTCTCCTCTGCTGAGCGCGGCGCTGATTGTTCGCGACGAAGAGCGTCTCCTCCCCGATTGTCTGAAATCGCTGAAGGGATTGGCGGATGAGGTTGTCGTCGTGGATACGGGATCGCGGGATCGTTCGATTGAGATTGCGCAGCAAGCCGGCGCGCGCATCTTCCACGTGCCCTGGCGTGAGGATTTTGGCGCTCCGCGCCGGCATGCGCTGAGTCAGTGTCGAGGCCGTTGGATTCTGCAGATCGACGCCGACGAGACGGTGCGGCGGTCTTCGACCGGCCCTCTTCGAGAACTGCTTTGCGACAGGGGGTCGGGCGGTTACTATGTCAATTTTCAACGCCGCCGAGGGCTGACCCGGAACTGGCAGCTCAAGCTTTACCGTCGTGAAGGTGCGTCGCGCTATCGCGGCGTCGTGCACGAGAACCTCCAGCCGTCGGAACTGCGGCGATCGACGGGACTGGCTCTGAAGCAGTGTCCGCTGGAGATCGATCATCGCGGCTACGAGGGGGATCCACGCCCGAAGGCTCGTCGAAACTTGCCCTTGCTGCGCAGGAGGCTTCGCGACGAAGAATCCAGCGAGAGGAATCCTGCGTTCCTGTGGTTGGATGTGGCGGATTCCCTGCGTTGCCTCGGGGACGAAAGCGGTTATCGCGACGCCCTGGACCGGGCGCTGTGCTCTATGAGAGAGGCCGGGCTTCGTCACCCGACGCAGTTCGCCGTCCTCGCGCGGGCGATCGAGCTCGGCCTAGAGGACGAGCGGTCCGTCGAGAGTCTGCTGGAAGAGGCGCGGTCGCTCGTGCCCGAGGACCCCTATCTCGCTTGGTTGCGCGGAAGATCTGAATGGGCGCGCGGGGACGCGGATCGGGCGGCCGTGACTTTTGAAGGACTTGCCCATCGTCCCGAGCCGGGGCCGGGATGGATCGGCTACGACCAGCGACTGTTTGGTCCGGCGCCCGAGCGCGCGGCGGCTGTTTGCCGGGGGTTGTCGCCATAGATTCGCTTCCCGTACAACGTCGTCGGTAACATCGAGCGCCGCCGGAGCGTTTGATACAATGGCGAGCGTTTTGGCAAGGGCCCCTAGCCGGGGCGTTTCGCCGAGAGTTTTCACCCCAACAAGGAAGGTGTCTGGTGACTTCGAAGAAGAACACGGACGGCCACGACGCAAAGCAACCGGAAGACGGCGTATCCCGCAGATTGTTTCTGCAGGGCGCCGGCGCGGGTGCGGGCGCCGTGGGCCTGCTGACCGAAGAGGCGGCCGCAGCGACGGCCTCCGAAGCGCCGGTCGGACCCGATGCGGTCACGATCGCGCTCCAAATCAACGGCAAGGCGCACGAGGTAACGGTTGAGCCGCGAGTCACGCTGCTTGACGCTCTGCGCAACCGGCTTGAGCACACCGGCGCCAAGAAGGTGTGCGATCGCGGGACGTGCGGCGCCTGTACGGTCGTCCTCGACGGCGAGCCCGTTTACGCCTGCTCCATGCTGGCGCTCGAGGCCGAAGGTCACTCGATCCAGACGGTCGAGGGCCTCTCCGAAAGCGACGACAACATGCACGCCGTGCAGGAGCAGTTCGTCAGCAACGACGCCCAGCAGTGCGGATTCTGCACTCCGGGATTCGTGATGGCGGCCAAAGCGTTCCTGGATAAGAACCCCAATCCGACGCGGGCCGAAGTCGAGGCGGGTCTGAGCGGCAATATCTGTCGCTGCGGGACCTACGTCGGCGTCCGTCAGGCGGTGCTTGACGCCGCGATGCAAGGAGGCCGCAGTGGCGACTAAATACGATTGGCCCGCGCAAGAAGACCGCCTGCACATCGGCACGCGGCACGACCGCCTCGACGGTCCCTGGAAGGTTCGCGGCTCGGCGGAATACGCCTATGACCGCAACCTCAACCGCATGCTCTACGCCGTGCTGGTCACTTCGCCGCACGCGCACGCGAAGATCCTGCGAATCGATCTAGAACCCGCCAAGAAGGTCAAGGGGTACCGCGGCGCCGAACTCATCAAAGACGTGGGCGCCGAACTCCAGTGGGAACACCAGGAGATCTTGGCGATCGCCGCCGATACCGAAGAGGCGGCTCGAGATTGCGCCGAGGCCGTCCAGGTGGAGTACGAAGTCCTCCCGCACCTGGTGCAAGAGGAAGACGTGAAAGCCGCCGGACAGATGAACCGGGTGCAGCCGGCGAAGGACGAGAGCGAAGGCGACCCGGAGGCCGCGTTCGCCGACGCCGACGCTACGGTGGAAGGCTACTACGGTCTGGCGACGATCGCGCATTGCTGTCTGGAGCCTCATGGTCAGGTCGTTGACTGGACCGGCGACGAGATTCGCGTCTACGCTTCGACGCAGGCCGTGCATCGCCTCGGCGCCGATCTGGCGAAGGGGCTCTCGGACGACGAGCGCTTCGACGACGTGAAAGCCTCGCAGGTACGCGTGACCACTCCGGTCATGGGCGGCGGCTTCGGTTCGAAGTTCAACATCGATACTTGGGGCATCGCGTGCGCGAAGTTGTCGAAGACGACCGGGCATCCCGTGAAACTGATGCTCGACCGCGACCAGGAGATCGCCGTCGCGGGCGGTCGACCCTCGGACTTCGGCAACGTTCGTATGGCCGCGAAGAAGGACGGAACGATTACCGGCTACGAAGCGGAGACTTGGTCGACGGGCGGCGTCGCCGGTCGCGGTTCACCGCCGCTGCCCTATGTGTTCGCCGACATCCCGAACCAGAAGATTCGCCACTTGAGCGTCGCGACCAACACCGGTCCGGCCCGAGCCTGGCGCGCTCCGAACCATCCGCAAGCGGCCGTTCTGACCATGTGCGCGATGACGGACATGGCCGAGAAGCTCGGTCTTGACCCGGTCGACTTCTTCAAGAAGAACCTGGGATTGACCCCGCGCGCGGACGTCTACACCAAGGAGATCGACAAGGCAGCCGAGATGATCGGTTGGTCGAAGAAGTATCACAAGGCGGGCGAGGACAAGGGCCGTATTCGTCGTGGAGTGGGTCTCTCGATCCATACCTGGCAGGGGCGCCCTCACGACTCGACTTGCGAAGTGACGATTGGGCCGGACGGCAGCGTGACGGCTTCGATCGGCACCCAGGACCTGGGTGTTGGAGCTCGTACGGTCGTCGCTGTGGTGCTGGCTGAAACGGTCGGCATGGGCATCGACGACGTGACGGTCAATATCGGCGATACGATCTATCCGATCTCAGGCGCTTCCGGCGGCTCGACGACGGTCGGCGGCATCTCGGCGTCGACGCGCCGGGCGGCGGTCAACGCGGTCGAGAAGCTCAAGGAGACGGTTGCCGCGGACTTGGGCGCCGAGTCGGCGGACGGCGTTGACCTGAAGGACGGCAAGCTGTTCTCCAAGGCCGATCCCTCGAAGTCGATGTCCTGGGCCGACGGCTGCAAAAAGCTCGGCACGCGCTCGATTGTCGAAGGCGGCAAGCAGCCGGACCGCAACGGCGGCAAGCTGAACGACGCCGGAGTCGGCGGCGCGCAGATGGCCGATGTTTCGGTCGACATGGACACGGGCATCGTCACGATGAACGAGATGGTGGCCGTACAAGACGTGGGGCTGGTGATCTCGCTGACCCAGGCCGAGAGCCAGGTCTACGGAGCGATGATCATGGGCATCTGCTCGGCGCTCTATGAGGAGCGCATCTACGATCAGCAGACCGGCAAGATTCTGAACCCGGATATGGAGTTCTACAAGCTGGCCGGGATCGGCGACATCGGCGAGTTGAAGGTGCACATGGTGCAGGGCGACTATGACGACCGCGGAGTGATCGGACTCGGCGAGCCGCCGGCGATCTCGCCGTGTGCGGCGATTTCCAACGCCGTGGCGAACGCGATCGGCGTACGCGTACCGACGTTGCCGATGACCCCGGATCGCGTTTTGGCCGCAATCGAGAAAGGAGGTTTGGCGTAATGCACAACTTCGAATTCATGGCGCCGACCACGGTCGGGGTCGCAGTCCAAGCGCTTTCGGACAAACCGGGCGTTTCGGAAGTCTTGATGGGCGGCACTGATACGGTCAGCTTGCTGAAGGAACGGATCTACGAGCCGACTCGCGTGGTGAGTCTGAGCCGCATTGCGGGCCTCAAGGGCGCGGGCAAAGCGGGTTCGAACTTCCGGATCGGATCGATGACCTCGCTGGCTTCGCTGCACTCGGACAAGACGGTCCAGAAGAGCTTTCCGGCTTTGGTCGAGGCGATTGAAGGCATCACCAGCCCGCAACATCGCGCAATGAGCACGGTCGGAAGCGACCTGTTGCAACGGCCGCGCTGCTGGTACTTCCGGCAGGGCTTCGGCTTGCTCGGGCAGGACGACGACGGCAAGTCGCTGATCCCGAAGGGCGAGAATCGTTACCACGCGATCCTAGGGAATAAGGGCCCGGCGTACTTCGTGAACGCCTCCAGCTTGGCTCCGGTGCTGATGGCGCTGGACGCCGAAGCGACGGTACAAGGCCCGGAAGGTTCACGCCAGATTCCGGTGGCGGATCTCTATCAGATTCCGTCGTCGGCGGATGAACGTGAGAACACGCTGAAGCCGAACGAGGTGCTGACGGCGATCCTGATCCCGAACTCGAAGGCCGCGAATGCGACCTACGAGGTGCGTCAACGGCAGTTATTCGATTGGCCGTTGGCGACGGCTTCCGTCTCGCTCGACATGAAGGGCGGCAAGGTCCGCGGCGCCACCGTGGTGATGGGGCACGTGGCCCCGCAGCCGTGGCGGAGCGCCGAGGCCGAGTCAGCGCTTGAAGGCAAGGCGGTCAGTGAAGAGACTGCGGCGGCGGCGGCGAAAGCCGCGGTGGCGGCGGCGACTCCGCTGAGCCAAAACAAGCACAAGGTGACCTTGGCGAGTGTGGCGGTGAAACGCGCGATCCTCAAAGCCGCCGGAATGGGAGCCTAGATTCGATGAGCCGGACTCGCGGAGCAGGACTGACGCCGCTGGCCAATCGCTGTGAAGCGCTGCGCTGGAAAGGCATGTTCATCGACGCGGACGACGAGGACGTGAACGAGGTGCAAGTCTCGAATTCACGGATCTACTGGTGCGCGTACACACAGGGGCCGCTTGGCAAGGATGATGCGATCGTCGACGAGGATACTTGTACTTCGTCGCGGAAATGCTTCCAGCGAGCCTGACCAGACTGAATTGGTGATGCAGAGGCCCCGATCGTCGAGAGACGGTCGGGGCCTTTGTGCCGTGGAGACCTGTCCCGTGGATGTCAGGTTTTTGTCATGGTACTGACAGAATTGGGCGCTTCAGCGGCTGTAAGTTGTTGATGGTTGGTGGCGGATGTCGTGGGGGTGACATGGTTTTCGGGCTTAAGTAGCTTGTTTTGAACAGAGCGTCCGGTTGTCAGGTAGAAGATCCTGTTGATCGGTTGATCGGTTGGGGGGAAGAGAACGCGGCGCCGTGGTAGTTGGGACGGAGTCGCCCGTTGCTTGAAGACGGAAGAATGACTGTAGAAGTTATTGACATTGAGCCACTTGGGGACAGTCAGCACGCGCTGGGTTGTTGCCGTGGAGTCGACGCTTTGATGTGACAGTCCCCGTTGTTGGCCTCCATGGTTGGAAGAGGTAACCGGTTGAAGAAGAAGGAGCATGCGGACCGGTCTGCGTTGCCCGTGCCCTGTCTCAACGATCGATGAAATGGGGCCGGACATGCTCTTACGCAGGTGACCTGATTTTCGGATCTGGCGATCCGTCGGGCTCTGAAGGTCGTTGCCGCTGGGGAGTCGATTCTGATCTTCGAAGACGCTCCGGGGCTCACGTCTCCATTCGGCCCTCGGAACTTGCTCTCAGGGTAGAACGTGAAGGCAAGAAAAGAGGGGGCTAGCCGGGTGGAAGTTGTTGATTGAGAACGAATTGCGAAGCTGTGACTGGCAGATCCAGAGACTAATCGAGTTTGACCGTCTCGTTGACGTTGGGGATGTAGGCGTCGATTTTGTAGCGCTCCTTGATGGCGTCGCGGAGTTTTTCGGCTGGGCCGACTTCGCCGTGGACGAGGAAGATCTTCTTCAGCGTTGGAGCGACGGGTTCAAGCCAGGTGAGGAGTTCGTCGTGGTCGGCGTGAGCGCTCAGCTCGTTGAGTTTCTTGACGTCGGCGCGGACACTGACTGGTCGGCCGAAGACGGGGACTTCGCGGTGGCCCTCCAACAATTTGCGGCCCAACGTGTGTTCGGCCTGGTAGCCGGTGATCAGCACGGTGTTGCGCGGATCGGGCAGGTGCGCCTTGAGGTGGTGAAGGATGCGGCCGGCTTCGCACATGCCGGACGCTGAGATCACTACGAAGGGGTAGTCGAGGTCGTTGAGCGCCTTGGATTCGTCGACGTTGCGGGTGTAGCGCAGACGGCCGAAGGCGAACGGGTCGCGCTGGTCGAGAAGGTGGGTGCGGGCCTCAGCGTCGTAGCACTCCGGATGCGCCCGATAGATCTCGGTGGCGTTGGTGGCCAGAGGGGAATCGACGAAGATCGGGATCTCGGGAATGCGCTTTTCCTGAGTGAGCTCATTGAGAAGGATGACGAGCTGCTGGGTGCGGCCGACGGCGAAGGCCGGGACGATGATGTTGCCGCCACGTTCGACGGTCTTGCGCACGACGGAGGCGAGCTGATCTTTGACGTCCTGGCCGCGCCGATGCAGGCGACCGCCGTAGGTGGATTCCATGATCAGGTAGTCGGCCGGCGGGACGTTCTGCGGGTCGCGGATGATGGGCAGGCCGCGTCGGCCGACGTCGCCCGAGAAAACGAGTCGCGTGGTCTTGGAGCCTTTGCGGTGGTGCAGCGTCACGGAGGACGAGCCGAGGATGTGTCCCGCGTCGTAGCACTCGTAGCTCAGGCCGTCCGAGATGGCGGTGGGTTCCCGGTAGTCGACCGTCTTAAACTGCTTGAGCGATCTCTGAGCGTCGTCTTTGGTATAGAGCGGCTCGACGGCGCCGGAGTTGAATCCGGGGTCGATACGACGGCGGCGGGAGCGACGGCGGTTGAGGTACTCGGCGTCTTTTTCCTGAATATGGCCGGAGTCGAGCAGCATTTTCCCGCATAAATCGGCCGAAGCAGGAGTGGTGTAGATGGGGCCCTCGAAGCCTCGTTTGACGAGGGCGGGCAGTGCGCCGGAATGGTCGATGTGCGCGTGCGAGAGAATGACCGCCTCGAGCTTGGCGGGATCGAACGCGAAGCGGCTGTTGAGCTCGCGCGATTCCTTGCGGCGGCCTTGGAAGAGCCCGCAATCGAGGAGATAGGACTTGCCGTCGACGTCGATCTGATGTTTGGATCCGGTGACTGTACGGGCGGCGCCGCGAAAGGTAATACGCATGGCTTGAGGGGGGCTATGGTAACGCGGATACCGACTCGGAGGGAACCGGGATGCCGTCGCGGAAGCAGATGAGATCTGTAGAAGAGGCGGCGGTTCGCTCGCCGGGGAGCACGACGCCGACGAGGTTGAGCGGATCCGCGGCAGACAGCCGGACCTCCTCCCCGTCCGGCTTGGAGCGGCGAACGGTGCGGAGTAGATCTACGGCTTCCGGCAGGGCGAACTGCTCGCCGGCGGCGCCGTGGACGAAGCGTCCGCCGCGAATTTCGCCGCGTGCCTCCATTCGTCGCAGCGCCAGCAAGATCTCGCGCCAAGGGGCAGCCGCGGACTCACGACGAATCACGTCGCGGAAGACGACGCCCCACCGACTGAGCAGTTGTTCGGCGAATCGTTCGGCACGTTTCGGAGCCTCGTCGCCGCGCGAGAGCAGAGCCCAGCGTCCGGCGGCGTGGCGGGGGCGGGCCGTGCGGCCGCGCCCCTGGCCGGAGCGGCGCTTGGGATCGAGCAGCGCGCGTAGGTTGTCGAAGCCGTCCGCGGTGACGTATCCGGCCGAGGCGAGTTCCCAGAGCGCCTCTTCGACTTCAGACGACAGGCGTGAGGAAGCGCGGGAGATATCGGCGAAGAAGGATGCTCCTTGAGTTTGGAGCGCAGTGAGCACGTCGGCGGCGGCGTGGGAGAGAGACTCCGGGTTTACCGCCTCGGTTGAGAGGAAAAGGTCGCCCTCTTCGCGCCGAAATAGTGCGAGCGGCGCCGAGCGTGTGGGGCGGATACGGCGCGCGCCGCGAGCATCGCCGTCGAAGGCGGAATGGGGCGAGAGTCGTCCCCAGGAGATTTCGCCGGAGAGGCAGAGCTGATCGAGGAGGGCGGGGGAGTAGTCCGCTACGCGGGCGGGGAGGAGTCGTGACTCCCAGGCGGCGGCGGGAGCCTCGTAGCCTTGCAATTGCCGGAGGACCTGGAGCAGACCGTCCGCACCGTAGAGTCTCCCGCCGGAGGCGACGTGCTGCCAACGCAGCAGGAAGCGCATGAAGTCGCCGGAGGAGACCGGCTCAATCTCCTGGCGCAGGCGGCGCAGCGTCAAACGGTGAATTCGCGCCAGCACGCGGCGGTTGCACCACTCGACGGCACCCTTGGCCAGGCCTGGAGAGAACTGGCCGCGCATGACTTGGCCTTCGGTTTCGAGCTGGATCAGAGCGGCTTCCGTTTCCGCCTCGGGGAGGGCGAGGCGCTGGGCGAGGTCCGCGACTGTCGTCGGTCCGAGCGCGTCCATCCAGCCGCGCAGGATCTCGGCGATGGATGGGGTGCGTCCTTCGGGCAAATCCGATGTCGGGGTGAGCGCTTCGAGGGGCGGCTCGACGTCCGCATCGATGTAGGCTTGGCGAGCGAGCGCCAGTCGCTCGGCCGAGACCCAAAGCGGCTGGTCATCCGCTTGTAGAGCCGATGCGCGTCCCTCGCCCTGAAGGGCGTCGAACCAATCTGCCCACTCGGGGGACGGAGGGATAACGATGAGGCTGAGCAGGGCGTCGTGGAGTTCCTCGGGGTCGCGGACCAGGGGCCAGACTTCCTCGGCGGTCTGCGCGATGGCCTCGGCGGAAAGAGCGGAGTCTTGGTCAACGTCGGAGGAGTAGCCTCGGCGAAGTTGCACGGCCCGGGCGCGTCGTTCTTCGAGCGGAGCGTCATCGAGATAGGCCCAGGGGTAGGCGTTCAGGACTTCATGGGAGAAGGCGGACGGCTCGGGCGTCTCGACCGCGACGGTTTGAATCTCGCCGGCATGGATGGAGGTGATGATCGAGTGCAGCCGATTGAGGTCCATGGCCTCATGGAGGCAGTCGTCGATGGTTTGGTCGACGAGGGGATGGGAAGGGATGCGGATCTCGCCGGCGAGGTTTTCCGCACAGGCGGCTTGGTCGGGGAAGACTCCGGCGAGCAGATCCTCCGAGCGCATGCGCTGGATGGGCGGCGGCGTCTTGCGTCCGCCGGAGAAGCGCAGGACGGCCAGAGCTCGGGAGACGTTCCACCGCCAGCGGACGTTGAACATGGGGGCGTTAAGCAAAGCCTGCGTGAGCACATGCTGGAGCGTCCCGGGCTGGAGCATCTCGAAGACAAGGTCCAGCGGGAAGGCGTGCTGCTCAGTGAGTGCGATGTTGACGGCGTTGTCCGTCGCGGCGGCCTGGAGTTCGAGGTTGAACGAGCGACAGAAACGCTTGCGCAGGGCGAGTCCCCAGGCACGGTTGACGCGGGCGCCGAAAGGCGTATGAAGGACGAGTTGCATGCCGCCCGACTCGTCGAAGAATCGCTCGGCGACGATGGTCTTCTCCGACGGTACGACTCCGAGAATCTTCTTGGCGGCACGGACGTAGGCGACGGACTGGTCGGCGCCGGAGCCGTCGAGGCCACAGTGCTCCACCAGCCACGATGCAGCCTCGTCGCCGCGCTGGTCGATCTCGTCGCGGAGGCGGCAGATCTCTTGTGAGAGTTCCCATGTACGTCCGGGAGATTCGCCGAGCCAGAAAGGCACGGTTGGGTTCATGCCGTGGGCGTCTTCCACGCGGACGCGACCAGGTTCCACGCGGCGGATGCGCCACGGAGTGGTGCCGAGCAGGAAGACGTCGCCCGCTAGCGACTCGACGGCGAAGTCCTCGTCAATCATCCCGACCATGGTTCCCTCGGGCTCGGCGATGACTTGATACTGAGCGGTGTCAGGGATAGCGCCGCCCGAGGTTAGGGCGGCGAGGCGGGCTCCTCGGCGAGCCTTGATGCGGCCGTTGACGCGATCGCGATGGAGATAAGCGCCGCTGCGGCCGCGGGCGGAGGTGAGGCCCTCGGACAACATGACGAGGATCTCGTCGAATGTCTTTCTAGGGAGGTTGCGGTAGGAGTAGACGCCGCGTACTCGTTCATAGAGCTCCGTCTCGTCGAGATCCTGGCAGGCGGCTTCGGCGACGATCTGTTGAGCGAGGATGTCGCGCGGGGCTTCTGGGATTTCGAGCGTGTCGAGCTGCTGGGTGCGGATCGCTCGGATGACGGCGGCGCACTCGATGAGTTCGTCGCGGGTGGTGGGGAAGAGTCGGCCTTGCGGGACGGCGCCGATCCAGTGACCCGAGCGGCCGATGCGTTGGAGCGCCACGGAGATGGAGCGCGGGGAGCCGAGTTGGCAGACGAGATCGACGGTTCCGATGTCGATGCCGAGTTCGAGCGAAGCGGTCGCGACGACACAGCGTAGTTCGCGGTTCTTGAGTCGGCGTTCCGCTTCGAGTCGAAGCTTTCGGGAGAGGCTGCCGTGATGGGGTAGGACGACGTCTTCTCCGAGCCGCTCGCCGATGGCGTGCGCGACGCGCTCGGCCTGGCGACGGGTGTTGACGAAGATGAGCGTGGTGCGGTTCTCTTCGACGAGGGCGGCGAGACGATCGTGCACGTCTCCCGAGAGATTGGCGCTGGCTACGGCGCCGAGTTCTTCTTGGGGGACCTCGACGAAGAGCTCCATGGGGCGGGTATGACCGACCTGGACGAGTTGCGGATCGCCTGCTGGGCTGAGGAAGCGGGCGACGGCTTCCATGGGCTTGACGGTCGCGGAGAGGCCGATGCGCTGGAGGCGACGGCCTGCCAGATGCTCCAGTCGCTCGACGCTGAGGGCTAGGTGGGCTCCCCGCTTGTCGTCGGCGACGGCGTGAATCTCATCGAGGATCAGCGTCTCGACGTCAGCGAGGAGGTCGCGGCCGCGGCGAGAAGTGAGAAGCAGGAAGAGCGACTCGGGCGTGGTGACGAGGATGTGCGGGGCCTCGTCGAGCATCTTGCGCCGCTGGTGGGCGGGGGTGTCGCCCGTGCGGACGGCGGTGCGGATCTCACCAAGCTGGACGGCTTGCCGGTCTGCCAGTTCGCGGATCTCCGACAGGGGGCGTTCGAGGTTGATGCGGATGTCGTTGCTGAGCGCTTTGAGCGGAGAGACGTAGACGACTCGCAGACGGTTGTCCGGGGCGCCGTTGCGGGCCTCGCGGACCAGGCCGTCTATGGCGGTGAGGAATGCAGCGAGCGTCTTGCCGGAACCGGTTGGCGCCGAGAGGAGGACGTCCTTGCCGGAGCGGATGGGGTCCCAGGCGAGTTGTTGGGGCTCAGTGGGAGTTCCGAGCTGGGAGCGGAACCACTCGGCGACCAGAGGATCGAACTTTGTGAGCGGCATCCGCTCCGTAGTTTAGGGGGTGGACGCACGGCTGACGGCGGGGCGTTCCGAGAAACCGGCTCACGATACCTGGTGGAAGCGGGAAGGGCGGATGAATGGCCTATTCCTGCGATCCATCCGCTTGTTCGACGGCCCAATCCTCGTTTACCTTCCTGCCGTAGTACGGATAGAAGTCCCACGGCGCACGCTTACCCAAGGCACGTGGGTCGCCGGTATCGCGCAGATGACGCATTAACCGCTCGCTCAACGTGTGCAACGCTTCCGCCGTAGCGGGCTCCGAGGCGACGTTGTGCAACTGGCCCGGGTCGCGTCTTAGATCATAGAGTTCGTGCGCCGGGCGCGTACCGAAAGCCAACTCCGAGAGTCGGTCCACGGTCGGATCGTCGCGATTCTCCATCATGAAGGTCTTTGTGGGAGAGCTGTCGATCTCACCGTAGGGAATACCGCGAGCGCAATCGCGAGCGTTCGGCGAGCCGGAAGGCCAGCGTGTGGGTTCGAAATTTCGGATATAGAGATGGTCTTTGGTGCGGACGGCTCGGCAGGGGTAGCCCTTGCCTCCGCGGCGGCAGCCGTCGTGCCGTTCCATGGCGATGTAAGCGGCGTCGCGGGAGGAGTCAACTTGACCGGCGCCCGAGCCGGTCAGAAGCGGCAGCAGTGTGCGGGCGGTCATGTCTTCATGCGGCGCGAGACCGGCCGCCTCGAGAAACGTCGGCGCGATGTCGCTTAGGCTGACGAAGTCGTCGATCGTCCGGCCTCGCGCAATTCTGTCCGGCCAAGAGACGGCCAAAGGAACGCGGCTCCCTTGGTCGTAAAGGCTGGCTTTGGCACGAGGGAAAGGCATGCCGTGATCGCTCGTCACCACGACGAGCGTGTTGTCGAGCTGTCCGCTCCTTTCAAGGGCGCCGATCGCCCGCGCCACGCCGGCGTCAAAGCGCTCGATCTCGACGTAGTAGTCCAGGATGTCGTTGCGGATGACGTCGTTGTCCGGCAGGCAGGAGGGCACGAGAACATCGGCTGGGTCCTTCCCCGACCGCTTGCCGGACCCCAGCTCGTAAGGGCGATGGGGATCGCGACTGCCGAGCCAGAAGCAGAAGGGCCGGTTCTCCTCTGCCTGGCCCAGAAACGTCTCGAAGCTCTCGAAGGGATCTCCGGCAGGATTTCTCGATCGCCCCCCTGGTTCGAGCCGGCCAGGGGCCCAGCCTTTGCTGGTGTGACCGGTCTTGTAGCCGGCCTGCTCGAGCAACTCGGTGTAGGTCGCGAACTTGGCCGGCAGGGTACTGTGGATGTTTCCTGCTTCTTCGAGTCGCCAGATCTGCTGTCCGGTGAGGATTGCACTGCGAGAGGGGCCGCAGGTCGGGGCGTCACAGAACGCATGGGAGAACAGGACGCCGTCGCGCGCGACGCGGTCGAAGGCAGGCGTCCGAACGACCGGATCGCCCATGGCGCCTGCATGAGACCACGACTGATCGTCGGAGATGCAGAGCAGGATATTCGGCCGCTCGGAGGTCAAAGGCTGGGCGGCGGTCAATCCCGCTGCGGCTGCTCCGATGAAGGCCCGCCGTGAAGTGGTGAAAGGCAAAGCGCGCCCATTGTGGCGCAGTTGGAGTCCTGGCTCAATGTGCAGATCGTGTCAGCGGCAACGAGGGTGGTAGAGAGGTATTCGCCTACATGACGCGTCAAACGACCCTCGCCTCGCCAGTTTTCTCATGAGGGGGTGATTCGCTACATCGCCGGCGTCCCTATAATTGAGAAGTCGATGTCATTGACTCCCGGAGCGGTTTCCCACGGGTCGGATTCGATTGCCCTTTTTGAGGTGGTCGAGCGCGCCCGTCGACGGCTGCTCGCGCAGGTGGGAATCCGGGAACTGCTGTGGGGGGCGACGGTCGCGCTGGCCGGGCCTGTCTTGCTGCTGGCGCTGGGAACGGACATGCTGCCTGCCGCGGCGCTATGGGTGTTTCTGTTGGCGGGGCTGGGCGTTGCGGCGTATCGAATCTCGGAGCAGCGACCGACGCCTGATCGAGCGGCGCGCGTGCTGGATGCGCGGTGGCGGACGGAAGACCAACTCTCGACCGCGTATTGTTTTCGCGAACGTAGGGACGATGCGGCGCAGAGTCAGCGTCTGTTGGCGGAGCGCGTGACGGGCGGAGACGTGAACGCGGCGTTGCCGTTTGAGTGGCCGGTTTCGGGTTGGGCTGCGGCTGCGACGACGGCTCTGGCGGTGCTGCTGTTGGTGCTGCGGGTGGGGACGCTTTCGACGCTTGATCTGCGGGCTCCGTTGATCGCTTTGCCGGTACCCGGTTTTTTGAGCCCAACGCAGACGGCGGCTGAGACGCCGCCTGAGGGAGGCGGAGGGGAATCTGCTCAGACGTTGACGGAAACGCGCGAAGAGGGCGACAAGACGGAGCAGGCCGAAGCGCCGGAGGCGGAGCCGCTGATGGCGGCGCTCGAGGGCGAGGGTGCGGATGAGGCGTTCCAGATGCCCGAGGTGGAGGGCTTGTCGGCGGGGGAAGAGGCGGGCGACGATCTAAGTCCGCCATCGGCTGAGGGCGAGCAGGCCGAAGGCGAAGAGGGTGATGAGTCGTCGCCCTCGAACTCGCCTCCCGAGGAAGGCGGGGACTGGAGCGAAGAGTCGGAGAACTTGCTGGACCGGCTGAAGGACGCTTTCGAGAACATGATGGAGACGATGCAGACGGAGTCGCAGGAGGCTTCGGCTGGGGAATCGGAATCGGGTGAAGGCGAGGAAGGCGGGGAATCGCCGTCGGAGTCGGGCGAGCAGGCGCAGGCAGAGGAGCAAGGCGGCGAGCAAGCGTCCGACGCGGAGATGGAAGGCGGCGAGCAGTCCGAGGGCGAGTCCGAACAGGCGGCGGACGGCCAGGGCGCGAACAACGCCGAGGAGGCCGGACAGGCGGGGCAATCGGCGGCGGCCTCCGGCACGGCCGAGGGCTCCAAGGAACTCGCCGAGCAGGCTGAGTTGGAGGCCGCGTTGGATGAACTGGAAGAGTTCTACCAGGAACGCGCTGAAGACGTGGCGGGAGAGATTCTGGTGGAGACGGACTCCTCCGAACAGACTTTGCGGACTGAGTACCGCGATACCAACGCGACGCACGCCGACCGCGGCGGCGACGTGAATCGCGACGAAGTCCCGCAGGCGTATAAAGCGTTCATCGAGCGCTATTTCCAGACTTTAAGGCAAGAAAGTCCTAAATGACTTGCGGAGAATGAATGCCCGAAACGACCATTGAGCCCGTAGTGGCGCAGCTTGAAGCCGTACGCAACGAGATCGGAAAGATCATCGTGGGCCACGAAGACGTGGTGGAAGGCGCACTGATCGCACTGGTGGCGGGCGGCCACGTTCTGCTGGAGGGCGTCCCGGGCTTGGGCAAGACGACGCTGCTGCGTACGCTGGGCGAGGCGCTGCACTTGGACTACTCGCGCATCCAGTTCACGCCGGACCTGATGCCGGCCGATATTCTGGGCAGCGCACTGATGGACACCGACGCTGCGGGCGGAAAATCGTTGCGCTTTGAGCGCGGGCCGATTTTCGCGAACCTTGTGCTGGCTGATGAGATCAACCGTGCGACTCCGCGAACGCAGTCGGCGCTGCTGGAGGCGATGCAGGAACGGACGGTGACGACCGGGACGGAGACGCATCGGCTGGATGACCCGTTCCTGGTGATGGCGACGCAGAACCCGCTGGAGATGGAGGGGACGTATCCGCTGCCGGAGGCGCAGTTGGACCGTTTCCTGCTGAAGATTCTCGTGACTTATCCGGAGCGGGATGAGATGGCGACGATCATCGAGCGGACGCTGGAGCCGGAGAAGCCGAGCGTCGCGCAGTCGATGGGCAAGGACCAGATTCTGGAGATTCGCAGGCAGGCGGCCGAGGTCTTGATCGCGCCGCATGTACGCGATTTGGCGATCGACCTGGTGCTTGCGACGCAGCCGGACACGAAGAACGCGCCGGAGGTGACGAAGAAGTTTATCCGGTATGGAAGTTCGCCGCGCGGCGCTCAGTCGTTAGTGCAGGCCGGGCGGGTGCGAGCGTTACTGCGGGGCAGGTTGAACGTTTCGACGGGCGACGTGCGCGCGTTGGCGCCCGCGGCGTTGCGTCACAGGATCATCTTGAATTACGACGCGCACGCCGAGGGACTGACTGAGGACGCGGTGCTGGAGCAAATCCTCGAAGGGATGCCGTCCGACGAGTAGACGCCGCGGATTATTGTTGGGCGGTGGGTACGGGCAGCGAGAGGTCGTCGGTCTTGCGGGCGGCGACGAAGCGACGCATGGGGATGCTTTCGCGGACTTGCTGGAGGACGAAGACGCCGTCTAGGCCGCCCGAGCCGCCGCGTGTTGCGATGATGTCGACTGCGCCGTCGGAGTCGACGTCGGCGGCGGCGAATCCGGTGAAGGAACCGAGTTGGCGGCGCAGGATGTCGTGCCGCGACCAGTCGCCGTCGGAGGCGCCTGGGTTGCGGAACCAGCCGATGCGGCCCGAGGGGTCATCGGCGGTGCGGTCGGGGTCTTCTTGCTTGGCGAGTAGCGTGCTGGACGACCCGGCCATGACGTCGGGATGAGAATCGCCGTCGATGTCGGCGATGGTGAATCCGGTCATGGCGTCAGGCGAGAAGGTTCCGATGACGTGGGACTTCCAGGAGTCGTCGGGATCGGCGGGCTGCTCCAGCCAGGTTAGGTTTCCCTGAGCGGTGAGGGTGAGCACGTCGACGCGCTCGTCGCCGGAGAAGTCGTGGAAGAGAATCTGGGTCCCCCGCAGGTTCGCGTCGTCGGCGCGGAAGGGGCTGCCGGTGAATTCGCCGCCGTCGTTTTGGAGGATCACGGACGGGCGGCCGTCCAGGGCGATGAGCAGGTCTTGATCGCCGTCGTGGTCCAGGTCGGCGGGTTGGGCGTTGCCGAGGTGCGGGAAGGCGCCGAGTTCGCGTTGGTTCCAGGAAGCTTGTTCGAGGGGGGCTCCTGTGACTTGGAAGAGGGTCGCAGAGGAGCCCTGGACGCCGATCAGTTCCGGCGTTTGGTCGCCGTCGATATCCGCTGCTGCGACGCGCGTCCACGCCTTGCCTCGTGAGGACTCGATGACGGTGCGCTTCCACAAGAAGCCGGGGTGCGGTTGGGCGGGGTTTTGGAGGTAGAGCAAGTGACCGCTGCGGCAGGCCGCGGCGATGTCGAGCCAGCCGTCGCCCGAGAAGTCGGCGATGACGACGTCTTCAACCTCTTTGGCGTCGACTCCCTCGGCCAGCGAGTGGCGGGCCCAGTCAAAGGCGTGGCCGGTTCCCCAGGCGACCCGGATGTGCGAGGACTCGCCGTGGGCGGTGACGACATCGGACAGGCCGTCTTGGTCGAGATCGGCGAGCGCCATGCGTCCTGCGCCGCGAATCGGGATGACGCTGAGCCCGGGGTCGTCCACGAGCAGTTCTTCCCAGGTGATGTAGGTCTCGTCGGCGGCTTTGGCGTCGGCGTTCCGAGTTTCAACGGGCGCGGCGGGGTCGTCGCCGCAAGCGACGAGGAGGGCGAGGGAAAGGATGGCTAAAGTGCGCACAGCTGTCTTTGACGGTAGGCGGCAGACGGCAGGGCCGCTACCAGGGATTCTTCTTAGATAGGCTCGCGCGCGACAATAGGCGCACACGTGTTGTTCTCTGGGAGTTGGTCGGCAATTCCGCGGGCCGCCGATAGGCTGGAGCTCTTGGAGCAGGGAATTGGGTCCGCCGAGGAGCTTGCTCGGAGTCTGGCGGAGATGGACCGCTGCAATCGCTGGCTAGGCGGTCGGGCGGCGCTGACGAGCGTTCTGTGGCCGAAGTTGGAGCGGCTGCCGAAAACGCGCCCGGTCCGGATTCTGGATGCGGGCTCGGGTGGAGGGTACCTGCTGGCCTGGCTCCAGGGCGAGATCGAGCGGCGGGGGTATGTAGCCGAGCTTTATGGGCTAGACGCCAACCCGAGATGCTTAGCGGAATCGGCGGTTCGGGCTCCGCGAGCGTCGTTTGTGGCCGGCGATCTTGGGGCGCTTCCGCTCGCCGAGAGGGCGTTCGACTTCGTGGTCTCGACGTTGGTGTTGCACCATCTGGAGCCGCCCGCGTTGGAAGCGGCGGTGCGGGGCTTGACCCGGCTGGCCAAGCACGGTGTGGTGCTGAGCGATCTCGCTCGGGACCGAGTTCCGTTGGTGTTCTTTCGGGTGAGTGCTCCGTTGATGATGTTGAGTCAAATTACGCGCGAAGACGGAGAACTGTCTGTAAAGCGGTCTTATACGGCGGAGGAATTAAGGCAGTACTTGAATATATGGGGTGTGTCGGGACGCGTGCGTGAGCACTGGCCAGCGTATCGATTGACGGTGGTGACGGACTGATTCTCGTGTGGTTTCGCGCGCTGGGCCCTGGTGTGCCGCACCCACCGCTAGGCTGTCCCGGAACTCCCGGATCTACGTTCCGCCTCGGCGTCACGTACTCTAGCCCATTTTCGTCGGCTTAGCTGGCCTAGACAGTCATCCCTCTCTGCTGTCGCCCGCTGCCCTGTCCCCCGCTGCCCTTCACTCTCGAGGAGCCGGCGGCTCAACAATCCCCGAATTGCCACAGTAGTACGCGTATACGTCATTACCGTGAATGAGATAGAAGGTCTCCGCCACATACCGAGAACGCATCCAGTTCAGCGTATGGTACGGAACCGCCAGATCTTCGATGGCACGCCGCCACCACCCGCCGCCCCACCCAGGCTGGCAATACGGAGGAACGGATGGAGACGCCTCCAAGTGTTGCTGCAACTGCGAAAGCTCTGACTGATCTTTGACGGAGAACTTGGCGAAGAAGGCATTGACGTCAATGTTCTCCGCGTAAGTAATAGCGGTTGCAGTGGCAGGCATGTCGATCCCCCTACTAAGGGTCCCTTTTCCTGCGGTAAATTCCGCGCCGGAATCGTATCTCCAGGTCCAGTCATTGCAGCCAGCGATG
>Ga0209578_10000864_pt1 | contig 32007 bp, 26 predicted proteins | sample tdAd472_FD_187127 | JGI IMG/M metagenome (GOLD analysis project Ga0209578, IMG submission 187127) | Marine sediment microbial communities from the Atlantic coast under amendment with organic carbon and nitrate - tdAd47.2 (SPAdes)... | ecosystem: Environmental > Aquatic > Marine > Coastal >...
TGGGCATTGATTGTCGGGGCGATGGCTTGGGACATGGACTTCCTCGGAGCTATTCGGGCATGTCTTGATAGACGGCGGCCTTGCGCCGGGCAACGACCTGCGCCAGACGCGCCATCGCGGCGGGTTCGAAATCATGGGCTGGGCGTTGTTCGTGCTCGAAATGTCCCGCCCGGTCTTCGCCGCGCACCAGGGTCGCGCTGTCCCGCTTGATCAGGCGCTGTCGCACATTCGGTGTGACGTAGCGGATGGCGATCCCGATCCGGCTGTCGGCCGACCGGTTGGGCGCCGAGGCGTGGGCCACATTCACATGGTGCAACGAGATCTCACCTGTATTCAGGACCAGATCCACGGCGGCGTCGTCGTCGATCTCGCGCTGCATGACCTGGCCGCGCGACAGCAAATTGTCGTCGTCGAACGTCTCGGCGTGCGCGGTGGTGTCCCAGTTGTGGGACCCCGGAACCATCCGCATGCAGCCGCTTTCGATGGTCGCTGGCGACAGGGCGAGCCAGGCCGAGACGATCTCGGGGTTGGACAGCCCCCAATAGTTTCCGTCCTGATGCCAGGAGACGAAGGACCTGCCGTCCGGCGGTTTAACGAACAGGGTCGATGTCCAGCACAGGAGATCGGGTCCGAGCAGGCTCTCGACCGCATCGAGAATTTTTGGTGTGCGTATGATGTCTGCCATCCAGGTCGTCACCAGGTGGAGCTTCTGCGCTGCCACACCATGCATGAGTTCGGGATGGCTCGCCTGCATCGCTTCAAGGCTGGCGCGATGGCGCTGCGCGTGGTCCGCAGCCATCGCCCGCAGCGGGAACAGAAACCCGTCGCGCGCGTAACCCGCGATCTGGCTGACGGTCAGGTAATTGTCCATGGCGAAACCTTATTGCGGGACGCGCGCACGCGCAAAGCCCGCTATGGCCCGTCATGCACATTTGTGTCGGGCCGAATCGGCCGCGTGGCCCAGTTTTCCAGCGGTCATCACGGTGCCGCGCCCGGCCTGTCGGGCGCGGGCCGTTGTGCCCCGGATGGAAACAGGACTATGGGCTTCACCCCGATCCACTTCACCGAGGAAGACCGGATCTTCCGGGACCAGATCCGCCGGTTCGCGGAGCGCGAGGTCGCGCCCATCGCCGACGAAATCGACCATGAGGACAGGTTCCCGGCCGAGGTGATCCCGAAATTCGGGGATATGGGGCTGCTGCAATGGAGCGTGCCGGAGGCGTATGGCGGGCCCGAGGGCTCACTGACCATGCTGTGCATCGCGCGCGAGGAGTTGGCGAAATACTCCCTGTCCCTGTCGGTGATGGTGGGGGAGAACGGCAACGGCATGGCGCTGCCGCTGCTGTTCGGCGGGACCGAGGCGCAGAAGGCAAAGTATTTCCCGCTGCTGGCAAAGGGACGGACGCTGGTTGCCTTTGCCCTGTCCGAACCCGAGGCCGGGTCGGACGCGGCCGCGCTGCGCACGCGCGCGGTGCGTGACGGCGACGACTGGCTGATCACCGGGAACAAGATCTTCGTGACCTGCGGCCCGGTCGCCGACTTTGTGCTGGTGCTCGCCCGGACCAACGACGCCCCGCGCGCCAGGGGCGTGTCGGCATTCATCGTGGACACGTCGCTGGCCGGCGTGACACGCGGCGCGAAGAACAAGAAGATGGGCTACAACGGCGCCACCCCGAATTGCGACTTCTTCTTCGAAGATGTCCGCGTTCCCGCCGACGCCATGGTCGGCGGCGACGGGGAAGGGTTCGCGATCGCCATGAAATGCATGGAGTTCAACCGGCCCGCCATGTCGGCCTCGGCGCTGGGGATCGCCCAGGGCGCGCTGGACCAGGCGGTTGCCTTCGCCAAGGAACGCGAGCAGTTCGGCAAGCCGATCGCCGAGTTCCAGGGCCTGCAATTCATGATGGCGGACATGGCCATGCAGATCGAGGCGGCGCGGTCGCTGCTCTATGAGGTGACCACGCGCTACGACCGGGGCGAGATGAACGGCTATGGCGGGCTGTCAGCGATGGTGAAGACGCTGGCGAGCGATGCGGCGATGAAGGTCACCACCGACGCGGTCCAGATCCTCGGCGGGTATGGTTACATGAGGGAATTTCCCGTCGAGCGTATGATGCGCGACGCCAAGGTGACCCAGATTTTCGAGGGCACCAACCAGATCCAGCGCATGCTGATCGCGCGGGACCTTCTCAAGTAAGTGGCGCGCAGGCGCGGGAGACTAACTTGTCCATGACGGGACTTCTCGACGGCATCCGGGTGCTCGATTTCACGACCATGATGGCCGGGCCCTACTGCACCCGCCAGCTCGCCGATCTGGGTGCCGAGATCATCAAGATCGAAGCTCCCGGCGGCGAGCAGAACCGGCGCGCCGCACCCATTCGCGACGGCGAGAGCGCGGTCTACGGCCAGCTCAACTGCGGCAAGCACAGCCTGGCGATCAACCTGAAATCACCCGAGGGACATGGCATCGCGCTCGATCTGGCGCGCCATTGCGACGTGGTGGTGGAGAATGCCCGGCCGGGCGTGATGACGCGGCTCGGCCTCGACCATGACGCGATCCGGGCCGTGCGGCCGGACGTCGTCTATTGTTCCATATCGGGGTTCGGCCAGACCGGCCCGGACTCCCAGAATCCGGCTTACGCGCCGGTCGTGCAGGCAGCGTCGGGCTATGAGATGGCCAATCTGGAACAACAGCCCGAGATGACCCGGCCCGGCTTCGTCGGCGTGTTCCTGGCCGATGTGATGGCGGCGGTCCAGGCGTTCGGGGCGATCAACGCGGCGCTGTTCGCCCGCGAGCGCAGCGGCGCGGGCCGCTATATCGATGTCTCGCTGATGGAGAGCGTGATCTGGCTGCTGGTTTATGAAATCCAGCTGGCCCAGAACCCGCTCGATACCCCGCGCGGCTACTACCGGCCGGTGCGGGCCGCCGACGGCTTTGTCATGGTGGCACCCGGCGGGCAGCTCACCTTCGAGGCCATGGCCCGGGCGATGGACGCGCCGGAATGGATCGACGACCCGCGTTTCCTGACCCATCCCGACCGCAACCGGAATTACGCGGACCTGATGGCGCTGGTCGAGGGGTGGACACAGACCCGCGCGGCGGCCGAATGCGAGCGCATCCTGATGGCGGGCAAGGTGCCGTGCGCGCGCTATCGCGAGGTGCATGAATTGTTCGATGACCCCCAACTCGTCCACCGACAGGCCTTCACGACGGTGTCCGATGGCGCGGGGAGCTTCCAGGTGCCCAACCCGCCCTTCACGATGGATGACGCGCCGGTGGGCGCGCGCGACTGGATCGCCCCGTTCGGCAGTTCGGCGCCGGAGATTTTGGGCGGGTTGCTGGAGTTGGACGCAGCGGCGGTCGATGACCTTTACGCGCGGGGTGTCTTGTTCGCGCAAGACAGGTAGCGTGCTTTTTCAGGCGCGCGCGATCCGATTGTGAGCGGCGTGTGAAGCGCCTATCGTGGCGACGATGCACCGTTGAAGGAGTTCCATGATGGACCGATTGGGCCGCTTGACCGAACAGCTGGACGCCGCCTGGCAGGAAATCCTGGTGCACCTCGTGTCTCCGACCTTCTATTCCCAGATCGGGTTTGTCGTGACGGCCTTGCTGGTGGCCTGGGTGCTCACATCAAGCATCAAGGCACGGGTGAAGATATTCCGCGACGCGCCGCAATCGGGCGCGCTCCTCGACATGCGTCTGGCCTTCCACAATGCGGGCGGCCTCGTGCTGCCGGTCATCACCGCGCTGTTGCTCGGGGTCGCCACCCCGATCAGCGCGACGGTTATCGGCGAGGCCTGGTTCGTGCGCGCCGCGCAGGGCGCGGCGTTCATCCTGCTCGCGTTCAGCCTCGCGAATCATTTCATCAACAGCACGACCATCATCTTCATTTTGCGGTGGATCGGGGTGCCGATCGCCCTTTTGTTTATTTTCGGGCTGCTCGACGACGTCACCGGACATCTCAACGCCGTGTCCTTCGAAGTCGGCAACATCAAGATCACGCTTCTCGCGGTTATCCGGACCTTGCTGTTCGGGATTCTGCTGTTGTGGCTGGGCCGGGTCTCCAATTCCACGGGCCAGCGCGTTATCCGCAACAGGACCGCGATCGATGTCAGCACACGCGAGGTGATCGCGAAGCTGTTCGAGATCGGCATCTTCGTGCTGATGTTCCTGCTGCTGATGAACGTGGTCGGCGTCGACCTGACGGCGCTTGCGGTGTTCGGTGGCGCCTTGGGTGTCGGCCTCGGTTTCGGCCTGCAGCAGATCGCCTCGAACTTCGTGTCGGGCATCATCATCCTGCTCGACCGCACGATCACCATCGGCGACTATATCGAGCTGGAGGACGGCCGGGCGGGCACCCTGCGCGAGCTCACCATGCGTTCGGCGACGCTGGAGACGTTCGACGGCAAGGACATCATGGTGCCGAACGAACAGTTCATCACCACGACCTTCGTCAACTGGACACACAACAATCAGAAGCAGCGCTATGCGCTGCATTTTCAGGTGGCCTATGATACGGACTTGGAGCCGATGTTCGAGATCGTGCGCGACACGGTGAACAGCCACCCGCAGGTGATCTCCGGCGATCACCTGCCGATCGGCGAACGGGCGGATGCCGAGATCGAGAGTTTCGGGGATTCCGGAATCAACATCCTGGTCGAGTTCTGGATGGAGGGAATCGACGATGGCGACAACCGCGTCGGTGCCGACCTGTTGATGATGATCTGGACCGCCCTGCGCGCCAACGACATTCATATCCCGTTCCCGCAACGCGAAATTCGGGTTCTGGGTCCGGTCAAAACATCCTGATTTTCGGGGTTTTTTTCGTATTCGGACGGATCGCCGGAATTTCTTGAGCGGTGCGGTGTTTGTCTTTCTGAGGCCGTCCATTGACCATCCGGGGAATTCCGCATCATGACCGAGATCGCAACACCGGATAATGAAGCCGCGGCGCCGGCGCCGTGCGAAATCATCTACCGCCACCGCGTGGTGACCCGGCTGACCCACTGGATCAACGCGCTGTGCTTCACATTGTTGCTGATGAGCGGTCTGCAGATTCTCAACGCGCACCCGGCGCTATACTGGGGCCAGTTCGGCGCCGACAACGACACCGCGTTCATCGAATTTTTCGCCGCTCGTCCCGACGGAGGCGATCTCGCGGGCTTCACCCGCATCGGGCCGCTGACCATCGAGACCACGGGGCTGTTCGGCGTCTCCAATGACAGCGACGGGGACGTGCGCGTGATTGCCATGCCGGGCTGGGCTACGATCCCGACCAACCGCGACCTCGCCACGGGCCGGCGCTGGCATTTCTTCTTCGCCTGGCTGTTCGTCATCAACGGGCTGGTCTATGTGGGTGCGAGTCTGCTGAACGGACATCTGCGCCGGGACCTGTTGCCCGAACGGCGCGAGCTTGGCCCGCGCCATATCCTGCACGACCTGTGGAACCATGCGCGGCTCAAGCTGCCGAAGGGCGACGCGGCCAAGCGCTACAACGTGCTGCAGAAAGGCGCCTATCTCGGCGTCGGTCTGTTGCTGATTGTGATGATCACGACCGGCCTCACCATGTCGCCGGGGATCAATGCCAGCGCCCCCTGGATGCTCGATTTGTTCGGTGGCCGGCAATCTGCGCGCACAATCCACTTTCTCGCCGCCAGCGCGACCGTGGCCTTTGTGGTGGTGCATCTGGCGATGGTGCTCCTCGCCGGACCCATCAATGAAATCCGCTCCATGATCACCGGCCGCTTCGTCGTGCCCCCGGAGGACAAGTCATGACCCGTAAGCTTCTCACCCGCCGCGCCTTCCTGCATGTCGGCACCACCGCGGCGATCGCCGGGGTCGGCTATGCCGGGTACCGCGCCATGCGCGCGCCCGGGTTCCTCCGCGTTCTGGAATCCGCCGAGTATGCGACCCTGAATGCCCAGCGCGCGTTGCTGGCGGGCCAACCCCTGGCGCGCGAGTTCAGCGCGTCGGACATGTCGCCGGTGTTCAAGGCCAACGGGACGACCATGCCCGGCGGCGTGGCCTATCAGGAATTCCTAGCGAACAACTTCAGCAGCTGGCGGCTGCGTGTCGACGGGCTGGTCGCCAACCCGATGAACCTGTCACTCGCCGATCTCAAGCGGTTGCCCCAGCGCACCCAAATCACACGCCATGACTGTGTCGAGGGCTGGAGCGCGATCGGCAAATGGACCGGCGTGCCGCTCGGCCATATCCTCGAACAGGCCCAATTGGCGCCCAACGCCCGCTACGTGGTGTTCCATTGCGCCGACGACGTCTATGAGGACAGCGGGCGCTACTATGAAAGCGTCGATCTGTTTGACGCCTTCCATCCCCAGACGATCCTGGCCCATACGATGAACGACCGGGCGTTGCCGGTCGCCCATGGTGCGCCGCTGCGCCTGCGGGTCGAGCGCCAGCTCGGCTACAAGCACGCCAAGTATCTGATGCGGATCGAGATCGTCGACAGCTACGCGAATGTGGGGCAGGGCAACGGCGGCTTCTGGGAAGACCGCGGCTACGAGTGGTACGCCGGCATCTAGGCGGGGCTCCGGGCCGGGCCTAGCCGACCCCGCCGAAGGCGACACCCGAGAGTTCGGCCATGTCCTTCTTCCACGTCGTCAGATCGTCGACCGTGAAGTCGGCGATATGCTCGTGGCCGCAGGCCCGGGCCAGGATCTCGATCAGCTCGACCGCCGCACCGAAGAAACGCGCGAGGCGTTGTGCCGATTCGTCGACGATCAGGCGCGAGACGAGGTTCGGCTTCTGGGTGGCGATGCCGACGGGGCAATTGTTGCTGTGGCACGCGCGCATGCCCAGGCAGCCGATCGCCTGGAGCGCGGCATTCGACACGCCGATCGCATCCGCGCCCAGCGCGAGGGCCTTGGCGAAATCCGCCGGGGTGCGCAGGCCGCCGGTGATGACCAGGGTGACGTCTTTTCGCGCCGCCTGGTCGAGATGCCGGCGCGCGCGGGCCAGGGCGGGAATTGTCGGCACCGAAATATTGTCGCGGAAGATCAGCGGCGCGGCGCCGGTGCCGCCGCCGCGTCCATCGAGGATGATGTAGTCGCAGCCGATATCGAGCGCGGCGTCGATGTCCTTCTCGATATGCTGGGCCGAGAGCTTGAAGCCGATGGGAATGCCGCCCGTGGCGTCGCGCACCTCCTCGGCGAAGTCACGGAACTGGGCGCGTTCGGTCCATTCCGGGAAGCGGGCCGGCGAGATGGCGGGCGTGCCCTCCTCGAGGCCGCGGACTTTCGCGATCTTGCCCTTCACCTTGTCGCCGGGCAGATGGCCGCCGGTGCCGGTCTTGGCGCCCTGGCCGCCCTTGAAATGGAAGGCCTGCACGTTGGCGAGCTTCTCCATGGAGAAGCCGAAGCGGCCCGATGCGAGCTCGTAGAAATAGCGTGAATTCTCGGCCTGTTCCTCGGGCAGCATGCCGCCTTCGCCCGAGCAGATGCCGGTGCCTGCGAGCTCGGCGCCGCGCGACAGCGCGACCTTGGCGGGCTCGGACAGGGCGCCGAAACTCATGTCCGACACGAACAGCGGGATATCGAGCTTCAGAGGGCGCTTGGCCCCCGGGCCGATCGTCACGTCGGTGCCCACGGGGGTCTCGTCAAGCAGCGGCGGCGTGTCGAGCTGGCCGGTGACGAACTGGATATCCTCCCAGGTCGGCAGCTGGTCGCGCGGCACGCCCATGGCGGCGACGAGCCCGTGATGGCCGGTTTTCTCCAGTCCGTTGGCGGCGTACTCCTGAATGCGGCCGACGAAAGGTTCTTCGGGCGTGCCATGGGGGTCCTGATACAGGCCCTGATAGCTGTCCCGGTCATAGGGCTGCGGGTTGTCGGCCTCCCAGGCCGCGATCTCATCGGCGTCGACCAGCACCTCGCCCGCCTCGACCCAGGCGCTGAACTTCTCCAGCCGCTCGGAATTGGCGTAGGCGCTGATGCCGGTGTCGTAGCGGAAGTCCCAGCCATGCAGGCCGCAAATCAGATCCTCGCCCTGGATGCTGCCGTCGGCCAGCAGCGCGCCGCGGTGCAGGCATCGCCCGTACAGGACCGAGACATTCTCGTCATAGCGCACGACGACGAGATCGACCCCGCCGACGAGGGCGTAGGCGGGTTGGCGGTCGGCGAGATCGTCCCAGCGGGCAATCGCGGTTTTGTTCATCGCGGAGAAGTCCTTCTAATTCGAGTTGCTGTCGCGAAAACGCGTCGGGAGTTCGGTGACCGGCTGGATTTCCTCACACTCGCCCATCCGGCCCACCATGCGGGCGTACCAGCGCGCCGCCGGCGCGGCCGACATGCCGTGCAGGAGCACGCTCAGGAATACCGTCATCACCACCGTGGCCATAATCACGGACGCTTGCGCCGACTCATTCTCACCCAGCACCAGCAAGGCGAACAAGATGGAGGCCAGGCCGCGCGGCCCGAACCAGCCCAGGAACAGCCAGGTCGGAGGTTTCAGGCCGGTGCCGAGCAGGCTGACGATCACCGGAACGATGCGTACGACGGTCAGGCTGGCGACGGCGTAGAGGAACACCGCGAGCGTAATATCGTCGATCACCTGGGGCACGATGACGGCGCCGAACAGGAAGAATGTGAGCAGGGTCAGAAGCTGGCCTTCTTCCTCGACGAAGTCGAACAGGAATTCGCACACGCCACGATGCACATTGCCGACGGTCAGCCCGGCGACGAAGGCCGCGATGAACCCGTTGCCGCCGATGAGTTCGGCCAGCGCGAAGGCCGCCAGCGCAACCGCCAGTGCGCCCAGGCCCTGAAACGCACGCGTCATCCAGCCGGCCGCGGCGGCGCGGTCGATCAGGCGGCCGCCCGCATATCCCACCGCGAGGCCCGCGAGCGGCCCCAGGGTGACCTGCAGCGCGCCGAAGGTCAGCCATTCGGATGCGCTCTGCGCCGGGCCCTCGGTGGCCAGGGCGAGGCTGACGAAGACGAGGACCACCGGCAGGGCGATCCCGTCGTTGAGGCCGCTCTCGGCGTTCAGGGTCTGGCGAATGCGCACCGGCACCGCCTTGTTGGTGACGACCGCCTGTCCCAGAGCCGCATCCGTGGGAGCCAGGATGGCCGCGAGCAGCGCGGCTTCGAAAATCGGGAATCCCGGCAAGATGACCATCGCGGCTGCGGTGCCGGCCAGGATCGTCAGGGGCAGGCCGATCAGCAGCATGCGGCTGGGCAGATTGTGATAGCGCCACAGGGTCCGCACGTCGATCCGGGCCGCGTCGGTGTACAGCACCAGCACCAGGGTGATCTCGGCGATCAGTTCGATGGTGCGGCCCGAGAAATCGACCTCGACGAGATGCAACCCGAGCGGGCCGGTCACGATACCGAAGGCCACGAACAGGATCGGCGCCGTGAGAATGGATTCACGCAGTCGTGCGGAGACGAGACCAAAGGCGATCAGGCCAACGGCGAGGACGAGGAATGTCTGGGGTTCCATGGGCGGCGGATACTCTTGGGTCGGGGAAACGCACGTGCAACTTTGACGTTCCGGGGCGGCAGAAGGTTACACGGAAAGTTTGACGCGCGGCGTAACCATTCGCGTTAGCGTGGCGTCTAACGGACATCACCGCGAGAACATCCGTCAGCCCGGCGAAAGAGCCGGCTGTCAGATGGCGTGCCTGAAGCATCTCAGCCTGTAGGAGCAGAATTGTGACTGAAGACGAACAAACGCAGGCACTGACCTGGCACCGGGTGGCGGGAACGGACGATCTGCCGGACGGTCGGGTCAAGACCGTCACCGCCGGGACCCGGACGATCGCGCTGACCCATTATGAGGGCCAGTACGCAGCGATGGACAATCACTGCCCGCATCAGGGCGGGCCGCTGGGCGAGGGGTCGATCGAGGGTTGCTGGCTGCGCTGTCCCTGGCACGGCTGGGACTTCGATCCCCTGACCGGCAAGCCGCCGGGCGGGCATGAGGATTCGGGCCAGGAGATGTTTCCCGTCGAAGAGCGGGACGACGGCATCTACATCGGCCTTCCCGCTGAGCCGGAACATGCGCAGACCGTGACCGACGTGATGGCCGAGACCATGGTCAGCTGGGGCGTGCGCCGGGTGTTCGGGATGGTCGGTCATTCGAATTTGGGGCTTGCCGATGCGCTGCGCCGGCGCGAGGTGGCCGGTGAACTGAGTTACATCGGCGTGCGCCATGAGGGCGCGGCGTCGTTCGCCTGCTCGGGCTACGCAAAGCTGACGGGCCGCCCCGCCGCCTGTCTGTCGATCGCCGGTCCGGGCGCGACCAATCTGATGACCGGGTTGTGGGACGCGAAGGTCGACCGCGCGCCCGTGCTGGCGCTGACAGGTCAGGTCGATGTCCAGGTGTTCGGGCCGGGGGCCTTCCAGGAAATCGATCTCGCTGCCGCGTTCGCGCCGGTCGCGGCGTTCAGCCAGACGGTGCTGCACTCCTCGCGCCATGCGGAGCTGATGACGCTGGCCTGCAAGACCGCGCTGGTCGAGCGCGATGTGGCGCATCTGATCTTCCCCGACGATGTTCAAACCCTGGCGGCGGGTGATGCGAAGCCGTCGGGGCCGACCGGGCGCATGTCCCCGGCCGCGATCGCGCCGCCGGCCGAGACACTCGATCAGGCCGTGGCGCAGATCGCGGCGGCCGAACGACCGATGATCATCGTCGGCTATGGCGCGCGTGACGCCATGGACCAGATCGTCGAACTGGCCGAGCGGTTGAACGCGCCTGTATTGACGACCTTCAAGGCCAAGGGCCAGATTTCGGACGACCACCGGTTGGCCGCGGGCGTGCTGGGCCGCTCCGGGACGCCGGTCGCCAGCTGGTTCATGAATGAATGCGACCTGATCGTGACCTTCGGCGCGTCCTTCTCAAACCATACCGGCATCGACCGGTCCAAACCGATCATCCAGATCGACTTCGACCGGATGTCACTGGGCAAGTTCCATCCCGTCGACGTGCCGGTCTGGGGCGAGGTGGGCGCGACCGCGACGCTGCTGCTCGACCGGTTGCCCACGCTGGCCGGCTGGACCAACCAGACGCCGGAAGTGGCCGAACGCCAACGGCTTTGGCTGGAGGAGAAGGCCTCGCGCGTCGACGACGACCTGGGCAACGGCGTATCCTCAGCGGCGATCTTTGATGCGCTGTCCCGGCGCGTACCGGATGACGCGATTATCGCGGTCGATGTGGGCAACAACACCTACTCGTTCGGCCGCTATTTCGAGTGCCGCCGGCAGTCGATCCTGATGTCGGGTTATCTGGGTTCGATCGGGTTCTCGTTTCCCGCCGCGATGGGCGCCTGGGCGGCGACCCAGGATTTCGAGGAACAGAAGGGCCGCAAGGTGATCTCGATCAGCGGCGATGGCGGCTTCGGCCAATATATGGGCGACTTCAATACCGCCGTGAAGTACGGCATGGATATCACCCATATCCTGTTGAACAACGGCCAGCTGGGAAAGATTTCCAAGGAACAGCAGGCCGGGGAGTGGGAAGTCTGGCAGACCTCGCTGCACAATCCGAGCTTCGCGGCCTATGCGAAGCTTTGCGGCGGGTTCGGGCAGAAGGTAACCGATGCAGACCAGCTGGAGGCTGCGATTCAGGCCGGACTCGATCATGACGGACCCGCGATCATCGAGATCATGGCGGACGCCCAGTTGATTTAGCGCGTTCGCGTCGCGTTGCGTTTTCTCAGGAGTATCAAGATGAATAGTACGGACTGGCAAAAACTCGGCACGGTGTCACCGCCAGCGCTGACAGCCGCGCGCGATGCGGCCCATGGCGCGGCACAATGGCCGAGCCGGGCGGCGCGCGCCGCCCTTCCGGCCGCCGAAGACGACAGCCATTCGAACCTGGTTTGGGACGCTGCAGCGGGATGGCTGTGCAGCCATGACCTGGGCGGCGGCCACCGGGTTGGCCTTTCGGTCGCGCACTATGCGCTTGTGCATGTCCTTGAATCCGGGGTTATCGGCGAACTTCCGCTCGCGGGATGTGGCGGCGGCGATATCGTCGGCTGGTTGCTGAAAATCCCCGCTGTCGCGAACGGTGACGCGTCCTGGCTGGCCCGCGCGCTTCCATATGAATTACCGGCATCGGTCAGCGCTGATCTTGGTTCGCACGGCACACCGGATGTGGTCGCGCTCGCCGAACTGGCGCGCTGGTACGCCAATGCCGCCGGGCTGCTCGAGGAAATTGCCAGAACGGACCCCACCGCATCGGATGTGCGTTGCTGGCCGCATCATTTCGATATCGCCACCCTGATCACATTGGCGGGTGCGGGCGAAGAGGCCACCACCATCGGCGTCGGCATGTCGCCCGGCGACGGGTCCTATGGTGACCCGTATCTGTATGTCACGCCCTGGCCCTATCCGCCGGCCGACGCGCTGCCGGATTTGCCGGCCGTGGGTCACTGGCACACGGAAGGGTTCGTCGCGGCGATCGTCACCGCCGCGCGGATCGTGGAGGCGCCCGATCAGGCAGCCGTCGTGCGCGGATTCGTGGCGGATGCCGTCGCGGCATGCCGCGCGGTCCAGAACGTCGGCTAGGCCTTGCGGGCGGCGAGGATCGCGGCCACCAGATCGGCGGGCATGTCTTCCGGCACCGGTGCATCGCCGCTTGTGAATGCCGAACGGCCCAGCGCGATGGTGTTGCGGTAGGCCTTCAGATAGGCGCGGCAGTCCTCACAGACCTTCAGATGCATGTCGAAGGTCCGGCGCTGGACCGCGGAGAGTTCGCCCTCGAAATACTCGGCGATGAATTCCTCGAACTCGTCGCAGGTGATGTGTCCGGGCATCGATTTCAGCATCGCGCCCTTCGCCAGCCGTTTAATTTTCTCGATCATGTTTCGTCCCTCCGCACGAGGATGGGCTCGAGCAGTGTTTTCAGGGCTGAACGGGCCCGGTGCAGCCGGGTTTTGACGGCACCTTCGCTTGTCTCGAGAAGTTCTGCGGTCTCCCGCACATTGAACTCCTCAATGTCGCGCAGCAGCAGGACAATCCGATAGCTCTCGGGCAGTTGCTCGATGGCGTCGCGCACTGTGGCGTCGACCCTGGATTGGTCGATCACCTGGTCGAGAGACAGATAATCGTCCTCGGGCAATTCGATGCGGCAGCCCATCATGTCGAGGTTGGGCATCAGGGGCTCGATCGATTGTTCGGGCCGGCGCGCCCGCACCCGGAGCTGGGACAGGGCCGTGTTGACCACGATCCGATGCAGCCAGGTCGCGAGCTTCGACCGGCCCTCGAATGTTTGGATCTTGCCGGCCGCAGAGATCAGCGCGTCCTGCACGCAGTCGCGCGCGTCTTCCTCGTTGCCGAGGATGCGACGGGCGGTGGCGAGCATCGGGCCGCCATAACTCGCCACGAATTCGGCGAATGCGGGTTCATGCCCGGCGCGAAGCCCGTCGAGCAACGCCTGCTCGGCGGCATCGAACGGCCCGCTGTCCGCGCTTTGATTTCCGGGCGTACCGGTTCCGTCCAAGTCGATCTCCTGGTCCGGGCGTTCAGGCCGCCCGCAGTGGGAGTTTAGGATGTATTTATGGGTGGATACCAACCGGTTTGCGACGCCGCACGGTCATGAAGGCTTCGGCGGCGGCGAAACCGACCGTGCTCCCCCGCATCCGGGCGAGGCGTTCGACGGCCTGGGGCGAGCGCGCATGGGGCTCCTCGCGCATCTCGAAGTCATAGGCTGCTATGGCGTCGAGCTTTGCCGCCAGGACCGGCGTGATTTCGACGAAGCTGTCGGGTGCGAAGGCGCCGTCGACGGCGGGTGCCCAGTCGCTCGACGACAGGATTTCATAGGCGAGCAGGGACCGTACCGGTGACCCCGGGAGCGGGCGCGCCGCCGTGACCGCCGCCTGATAGGTCTTCTTATGGTCCCCGTGCAGGCTGTTGCCGAAGGGGACATAGACGTCGCGTGCGCCGGTCTCGCGAAGAACGTCCTCGATCGGCGATACGAGCTCGCCCAGAGGCAGCGTATCGCTGCGATTCTCTGGAAACCCCAGATATTGTGGGGTTCCATAACCCAGAATATCGGCTGCTGCCTGTGCGCTGTCGCGTCGCCTGGCGTCATGACCACGGCCGTCGCCGAACACCACCAGCACGTCGACATGGCGTCCCGCCGCGGCGGCCAGCGCCGCGACCCCGCCGCAACCGAGCACCTCGTCGAGCGCATGTGGTGCGACAATGAGAACGCGTTCATCGGGCGTGTTCTGGTCGTTCATGGCCCCGGTTTCTCCTGCGACGTGGCGTTGGTCACGATATATGCCGTGCTCCGGACATGTTGGCCGAATTGATTTCGGTCAAGGGGGAAGTGCGGCAAACAGTCTAACGGTTGTTGTGCAATATGGGAGGCCAGCGATGCCTGACATCATGCAGGTACTGGCGGAAGATCACGCGAACATGCGTGCGCTGATGCTGCTGCTTGAGGCCGAGGTCGACAAGATGGCCGATGGTGGTCATGCGGATGTCGACATGATTTCCGCCATCACGGAATATCTGCTCGAATATCCGGACCGGTTCCACCATCCGGTCGAGGACTTGCTTATCGAGGGCATGCGGGCGGCGGGTGCGGTGCCGGCATCGTCGGTCGAAGCGCTCGAGAGCGAGCATAAGCGGATTTCGCGCCTGGCCGGTGAACTCCATGAGGCCGCCGTCGCGATCACCTCCGAGCAGACCATGCGCCGCGACGCGTTCGTCGAATGCGCCCGCCGCTACATCTCGGCGCTGGGCCGTCACATGGATATTGAGGACGCCGATTTCTTTCCGCGTGCGGAAGCGGCCCTCAGCGCGGGCGCCCGGGCGGACATTGCCGCGCGGTTGCCTGATCTGGATGATCCGCTGTTCGGGGCCGCCACGCGCGATCGGTATCGCGCGTTGAGTGAGGCGCTTCTCGCGGAGTAGTACGTGGACCTTTTGGTCGCCGTCGCTGCAAACCGGACGCGATATTTGACTCAGTTCGCGCGGGGCAGACATTCCGCATCTGCATCATAGCGAGTCCCGTCGCGCAGGCAGAAGGCCGGTTGCAGCATTCGTTCGCTCTTGAGCTCGACGCCGCCATTGTCGCGGAAGGTGAATGCGCCGGTCAGGTCGTCGAGGATCGTGATGTCCGCGCTGCGTCCGACTGCGAGCGCACCGAGCTTGTCCTGCTCACCGACCATCCCGGCGGCGTTGTTGGTCACCATCGCCACGACATCGACCAGGTTGATGCCCAGGGCGAGCATTTCGCTCATTGCGTAGGCGAGACTGAATTGCTGCTGGCCGGCAAACGCATGCATCTCGTCGTCGGGATGCGTGTCGGGGGCGCCGGGGGGTGCCGGTACTTGCGTATTATACCCGTGCATATCAGCCCCAAGCGTATGCGGCATGATGCCGGCGTCGAGCGTACGTCGTGCGATGTCGATGCTGAAATGGGAACCGTGCCCGACGTCGATACGCAGGCCGCGATCCAGCGCTTCCGACACAATCGGATGCACGTCACCCGCGGTGTCGACGAATCCGCCCGGATGGCGGGTGAAAGGGTGCGCCAGAATATCGCCCGGTGAGAGCAGGGGGATGACGTCACGCAGAATTTCGTCCACGTCGTAGGCGATGGTCGCTCGATCCGGACGTGGCCACAATTGGCCGAAATGGATGTAGAGCGGCCGGTCGATGGCCCGTGCGATGTCGACGCCGAGGCGAAGTACATCCGTTCCCCAGCGTTCGAACCCGCCGATTTCCGCATGGGCCTTAACGCCCCTGACCAGCTCCCGGTTCGCCTTGGCCACACGAACCGTCGCCTCCACATCGACCCCGGCGGGACTGTAAAGGTCGGGATAGTAGTGGCCTTCGAGCCCACCGACGACATAGGCGGAAATAAACGAAAACACCCGCGTGTCGGCCGGGCGGACGATGAACTTGTCGAATCCGGGGAACGTCATGCAGCTGGCGCCGCCCTGGTCGACGACGGTGGTCACACCCGAGCGCACGCCGACCAGGTCGGGATTCAAACCGAAACGGCCCGAGACGTATTCGTAGACATGCGCGTGCGTATCGATCATTCCGGGCAGCACCAGCTGGCCGCTGACGTCGATGATTTCGCGCCCCGATGCGACGGGCATGTTCCGTCCGATTCCTGACACCGCGCCGTCGCGCACCGCCACATCGCAGATCATGTTCGTTCCCGACGCGGGATCGACGACGCGCCCGCCCGCCAGGATGAGATCGTGTTCGGACTTGTTCATGGAATGCGAGTCTCCGGTTGCGATGCGACGTTTGTTCCCAAGCAATCAAGTAGCAATCGCCGTACCAAATTCGTCTTTCGGCGCGAGGCCGTGCTCTTGGTCCCATTCTCGGATATGCGTGCGCGCGGGCCGGTGCGTGCAGTGCCTTCGAATTGATCAATTGGCGCGCGGCTGGGCAATCGGTGGGCAGCCCCAATGCTTCCGTTCGTGTCCGGCGATCGAAAAAGCCCAGCGATTTCAGTCGATCGCCCGATCGCCAATGTTGGCAACCATCTTGCAATTCATCTGTCACGGACCCGCGCCGTCCCACCTGGCGCGCGGGAAAAACAAACGGTCGTCCTCGTGACGCGCGCATGCGGCCGCAGCGTCGGAATGGCGATCACTGACAGAGGAGTTGAGTATGAAGAGGCGTGATTTTCTGAAAACCACGAGCCTGTTGATGGGCGCCGGTGTGCTGCCCCTGCTGAAGCATGTGCCGGCATATGCGGCTGGTCGCGACGACACGATTGTCGTCGTGCTCGCCAACGGCCCCAACAGCATGGACATCCACCGCAAGGGCACGAACCGCCCGAGCTATGCGATTGCGGTGAACCTTTATGATCGGTTGGTTGGCTATGGCTCCAAGACGCTCGCCAACGGCACCACCATGTATGACTTCGAGACCATCGAGCCGGAACTCGCGGAGAGTTGGGCGCTGGCTCCCGACGGCATGTCTGTGACATTCAAGCTGCGGCCCGATGCGACCTTCCATGACGGCTCGCCGGTCACAGCCGAGGATGTGAAATGGTCGTTTGATCGCGCCGTGTCCGTCGGCGGATTCCCGACCGTGCAGATGAAGGCCGGTTCCTTGCTGAAGCCCGAGCAGTTCACGGCTGTGGATGCGCAGACCTTCAAGATCGATTTCATCGAAAAATCGAAGCTCACCATCCCCGATCTCGGTGTACCCGTGCCGATCATCATCAACTCCAAGGAAGCGAAGAAGCACGCGACCGCAGATGATCCGTGGGCGGCCGAGTATCTGCATCGCATGCCGCTGGGCGGCGGCGCGTTCAAGCTCGAACGCTGGGATCCGGGCCAGCAGGTGGTCTACACGCGATTTGACGGCTGGAAGAGTGGCCCCCTGCCGGGTGCAAAGCGGGTGATCATTCGCGAGGTGCCGTCGGCTTCGACCCGCCGTGCGCTGCTTGAGAAGGGTGATGCCGACGTGTCCCTCGATCTGCCGGCAAAGGATTTCCGCGAATTGGCGGATTCCGGGAAGGTCTCCGTTCAGGGTGCGCCGATCGAGAATTCGATGTCCGCGCTGGGCCTGAACATGAACTTCGAGCCGTTCCAGAAAAAACTGGTCCGTCAGGCCGTCGCCTACGCCATTCCCTATGACGATATCTTCGAAGCGGCCGCGTTCGGCCGCGGGGTGAAGATGAATGGCGGCACCTCGTTCAAGCCGACCTCGACGGAGTGGCCGCAGCCGTTCCCCTATGACACCGACTATGCCAGGGCCAAGGAACTCCTGGCCGAGGCCGGCTACAAGGACGGGTTCGAGGTGCCCTTGTCATTCAACCTCGGTCTGGCCGACTGGTCGGAACCAGCCGCACTGCTGGTCCAGGAGGGGCTCGCAAAGGTCGGGATCAAATCCACGCTGGACAAGATTCCGGGCGCCAACTGGCGGACCAAGGCGCTGGTCGAAAAATCCCTGCCGCTGCATCTCAAGAACTTCGGCGGCTGGCTGAACTATGCGGATTACTATTTCTTCTGGGTGTACCAGCACGGCCATCTGTTTAACTCGATGAACTATAAGAACGACGAGATCGAGGCGCTGGTGAACAGCACGCTCAAGCTCGAAGTGAGTGATCCGGCCTACAAGCCGAACGTGTTGCGCATGATCGAGATTGCCTTCGACGAGGTGCCGCTGATTCCCTTCTATCAGCCCTTCCTCGACGTCGCGATGCAGAAGAATGTGGCGGGTTACGAATACTGGTTCCATCGCCAGCTCGACGCCCGCGCCCTGGCCAAGAAAAGCTAGGGGCGGACACGTCCATGGGCGGGACCGGCAGGTTGATTTTGATCGGGCGACGGCTGTTGCAGGCCGTGCCGTCCCTGATCGGGATCGTCATCGTGACATTCGTGCTGACGCGCGCGTTGCCCGGTGACCCTGCGGCCTATTTTGCCGGTCCCGCCGCAGACGAAAAATCTATCGCCGAAATCCGGGCGGCGCTGGGGCTGGACCGCAGCCTGCCGGAGCAGTTCTGGGCCTATGTCACCGATCTGGCGCAGGGCGATCTCGGGGTGTCCATCTCGACCGGACGGCCGGTGGTCGAGGAGATCTTCGAACGGCTCCCGGCATCGCTGGAGCTGACCCTCACGGGGCTGATTCTTGCGATTGCGATCGCCTTGCCGCTGGGCATCCTTGCGGCAACCCGTCCCAACTCATGGGTCGATCATCTCTGTCGGGTCGTGGTGACCGCGGGGGTGTCGCTGCCGGTTTTCTTCACCGGCCTGTTCTTCGTTTACGTGTTCTATTTCGTGGTCGATGTGGTGCCGTCGCCGATCGGCAGGCTGGATATTTTCTCCCTGGCGCCGCCCCGGGTCACGGGCTTCTACCTCATCGACAGCCTGCTAATGGGCGACTTCGCGACCTTCCGTGCAGCGGCCGCGCAACTCGCCCTGCCGGCGATCACCATGAGCATGTTCGTGCTGGCGCCGCTCGCGCGGATGACACGCGGGTCGATGCTGCAAGTGCTCGGCAGCGAGTTCATCCGCACCGCCAACGCCAGCGGCCTAGAGCGCCGGACGATTCTCTACACCTATGCATTTCGCAATGCGTTGCTGCCGATTTTGACCACGCTCGGCATGGTTTTCTCGTTCATGCTCGGGGCGAATGTTCTGGTCGAAAAGGTATTCGCCTGGCCGGGTATCGGCTCGTTCGCGGTCAATGCGCTGGTGGTGTCGGATTTTGCTGCCGTGCAGGGCTTCGTCCTTTCCATGGCGGTCCTCTTCGTGATGCTCAATCTCGCGATCGACATCCTGTACACATTGATCGACCCGCGGGTGGGGATCGAGGGCTGAGATGACCGCAACCCCCGCCGATCTACGTGAATCCAGAACAGGAGAATGGTTCCGCCATTTTCGCTACGTCATGGCGGAAAACCCGGTTACGCTGTTTGCCTTCTGCCTGTTCCTGATGCTGGTCGTCTTCGCGGTGTTCGGCCCGGCGATCACCCCCTATGACCCGCTGGCCAGTGAAACGGGGAATGCGCTGCAGCCGCCGTCCTGGTCGCACTGGTTCGGCACCGACAATCTGGGCCGCGACGTGCTGAGCCGTGTGATCGTCGCGACGCGCCTCGATCTGCTCATCGCGGTGACCGCCGTGGCAATCTCGTTTGCGATCGGCAGCGTGCTTGGCAGCCTCGCCGGATATTATGGCGGCTGGACCGACCGGGTGGTCGGCCGGTTCACCGACACGATCATGGCCTTTCCGCTGTTTGTGCTGGCGATGGGGATCGTGGCGGCGTTGGGCAATACGGTCGAGAACATCGTCTACGCGACCGCGATCATCAATCTGCCGTTCTACGTCCGGGTGGCCCGGGCGGAAGTGAATGTGCGCCGCCACGCGGGCTTCGTGGCTGCCGCGAAGCTCGCCGGGAATTCCGATGCGCGTCTTTTGATGTTTCACCTCTATCCCAACATCCTGCCGCCGATGATGGTCCAGGTGTCACTCAACCTCGGTTGGGCGATCCTGAATGCGGCTGGTCTGTCCTTCATTGGATTGGGTGTGCGCCCACCGACGCCCGAGTGGGGAATCATGGTTGCGGAGGGGGCGACCTATATCGTTTCGGGTGAGTGGTGGCTGGCCCTGTTCCCGGGCGCGGCGCTGATGCTTGCCGTGTTCTGTTTCAACCTGCTGGGGGACGGTCTGCGCGACCTGATCGATCCACAACGCCGGACATGAGTGAGCCGACGCCCATCCCGTTGCTGGCTGTCGAAGATCTCACAGTCGAGTTTCGCACCCGCGAAGGTGTCGTCACGGCGTTGAAGTCGGTTGGCCTCAACATCGCCAAGGGAGAGACCCTGGGCGTGGTCGGGGAAAGCGGGTCGGGAAAGTCGGTGACGGCCTACTCGGTGATGGGGATTTTGGATCGGGCCGGAAAGGTCTCAGGTGGGTCGGCCGTGTTCGGCGGCTTTCAGATGATTGGCGCGCGTGAGAAGGATCTGCGCGAGTTACGCGGCCGCGAGGCCTCGATGATCTTTCAAAGCCCGCGGACGGCGCTTAATCCTATCCGCGCGGTCGGGCATCAGATCGAGGACGTGCTGCGCCGTCACACGCTGATCCGGCGCGACGCGTTGCAGGCAAAGGCGATCGAATTGTTGACGCAGGTCCGCATCAGCGATCCCGAGAAGCGCTATTGGTCCTATCCGTTCGAATTGTCGGGCGGTATGTGCCAGCGGGTGATGATCGCGATTGCGCTGGCGTGCGAACCGGCGTTGCTCATCGCCGATGAACCGACGACGGGTCTCGACGTGACCACGCAGAAGGCAACGATGGACCTGATCCAGGAACTCGCCAAGGCACGCGGTATGGCGACGATCCTGATTACCCACGATCTCGGCTTGGCCGCGCAATATTGCGACCGGATCGTCGTGATGCAACATGGCGAGGTAATCGAGAGCGCGGCGACCGATGCATTGTTCCGCGATCCCCAGCATGCCTATACGAAGCGCCTGATCCGGGCAACGCCGCGGCGCGATTCGACCCTCGTGGATCTGAGTGAGGCGGCCGAGGGCGCGACCGCAGCCGACGACTCCAAAATCGAACGGCTGGTGCCCCAAAGTGGAGTGAAGCCCACGCCGCTTCTCGAAGTGCGGGGGCTGGTGAAAGAGTTCCCGGTGCTGCGCGGTGGCGAAGCGGCGGAGAAGGGGCCGGGATTTTGGCCCTTTGCCAGACGCGGGCCGGCGCCGATGTTTCGTGCCGTGGACGGAATCGAATTCTCGATCGACCCCGGAGAATCGGTGGGTCTGGTGGGCGAGTCGGGCTGCGGCAAGTCCACCACCTCGAGCATGATCATGCGCCTGCTCTCGCAAAGCGCGGGCGAGATCATCTTTGACGGGCATCCGATCAGCGATATCCCGGTGGGCAAGTTTGCGTGCCACTCCCTGCGCGCCGATATCCAGATGGTGTTTCAGGATCCGACCGAGAGCCTGAATCCGCGCTTCAAGGCGTTTGATGCCATCGCGGAACCGTTGCGGCGGCTGGGGCGCAAGATGGACCGGGCGACCCTGGACGGCGAGGTGCGGGGTCTCGCCGAAATGGTCGGCTTGCCCGATCATCTCCTGACGCGGTTTCCGCATCAATTGTCGGGCGGTCAGAAGGCGCGCGTGGGCATCGCCCGCGCGATCGCTCTCCGGCCCAAGCTGCTGGTGCTGGACGAACCGACATCCGCGCTGGATGTTTCAGTGCAGGCCGTCGTGCTGAACCTGCTCGACCGGCTGCGGCGGCAGCTGGGCATGACCTATCTGTTTGTCAGTCACGATCTGAATGTTGTGCGGCTTCTTTGCGATCGGGTGATCGTGATGAACAAGGGACGAATTGTGGAATCGGGAACGGCAGATGATGTCCTGACCCGGCCGCAGGACGATTATACGAAGGCGCTGATCGCGGCGATCCCCCATTTCGATCCGAGCGGCATGCCAGACGGATCCGTCGCGGTCTAGCGATGGGATACCGGTCATTCGTCCGGAGATGCGTGTGCCGTTCTATGGTTTTCCGGCGCGCATGATCACGATCGCGCCGACCAGGGTCACGATGGTGCCCGCAAGGACGGCGAAATAGCTCCGAAGGCCCATCACGATCATTTCGGCGCCCTGCCAAATCAGGTCATGCAGGTAGCCGTAGTTGACGATCAACAGTCCGAGAATCACGATGATCAGTCCGGTGGCAGCGTTCAGTCGCATTGTGGAACTCCGTTCGTGTTTCGAGGCTTTCCATGGCATGTCCTGGCTCTCCGCAGACAAGCTGATCCCAGTGCTTAATGCTCGCAGTTGTCGGTCCGCCCGGCATTGATGTGTCTCAAGTTTGACGGTCACCGCGCCCTTGTGCCCCGACTTCGGCGTTCGGGCTCATGGGCCCGGAAAGACGAACCCGGAGAATATCAGGACCACGACGGACACCACGACAATCCCGATCCCATTCATGATCAGGCCGGCCCGGATCATGTGACGCATGGTGACAGCGCCTGTCCCGAAGACGATTGCGTTCGGCGGCGTGGCCACCGGCAGCATGAAGCCGAGGGTGGCGAACAACGCAACGGACAGGGTCAGCAATTGGGGGGAGGCACCGGTCAAGATGGCGGCGGCACCGGCGATGGGCAGCAACACGGCCGCCATCGCCGTATTGCTCGCCAGTTCTCCGGCGAAGACGACGAACACACCGACCAGGAGGAGAAGGGGGAGGGGCGGCAGGTTTTCGAGCGCCGTCATGCCACCACCGATCCAGATATCGAGATCGGATGTGCTGATGGCATTGGCAAGCGTGAGTCCGCCGCCGAACAGGATCAGCACATCCCACCGAATTTCTGTGGCTTCCGACCATGAAAGCAGGAATCGGCCGCGTCGCAGATCGACGGGTATGGCAAAGGCCAGGATGGCCGCGATGATGGCGATTCCGGCGTCCGTAATTGCGATGCCGGGAATGAGGCCATCGATCAGCGGGCGTGTGATCCACGCCGTTGCGGTCATGAGTATCAAGATCGCAACGCGGCGTTCGCCCCTGGTCATGGACCCGATCGGGGCCGCGGAGTCGGGCCAGCCGCCGGGAGCCGCCATGATGCTGTTTCTGGGGACACGGAACGCGATGCGCGTCAGGACCAGCCAGGTCAGCGGCAGCATGATAAGGACCATTGGCACACCGACCGACATCCAGCGCGCAAAGCCGATTTCGATTCCGTGAACCGCGCTCATGTAGCCGGCGAACAGAGCATTGGGCGGTGTTCCAATCAGTGTTGCCATGCCACCGATCGTTGCCGCGTAGGCGATGCCCAGCATCAGCGCCGGCGCGAAATCGTCTTTCGTTTGGCCGGTTGTGCGGGCGCTGGCGGTCACGATGGAATGTCCGATGGGCAACATCACCATCGCGCTTGCAGTGTTGCTCACCCACATGCTGAGAAACGCCGTGACGACCATGCAGGCGCCGATGGTCAATCGGGGGTCGGTGCCGACACGCCCGACGACAGCGCGGGCGATCCGGCGGTCCAGGGACCATACGTGCATGGCGCGCGCGAGCAAAAATCCGCCGAGGAACAGAAAGATGAGCGGGTGGGCATAGCCGTTGGCTGTATCGGAAATGCCGGCGACCCCGAGGATCGGGAAACACGCCAGGGGGAGGAGCGCCGTCACGGCCAGCGGCATCGCTTCGCTCATCCACCAGATGGCCATCCACACGACGACGATCGCCGTGCGCCACCCCTGTGGGGAGAGGCCTTCCGGAGCGGGCATCAGCAGCATTCCGAAGGCGAAGATTGGCCCGAGAACCAGACCAATCAGGCGTGCGCGCGACATGATGTTGTGGACTTTCGTATGTTGGCGAGAGCGATTTTCAGGACAGTTCGTCGGGGACGCCGGATTGATCTGCCGGCCGCGTATTCGGTGCGGACTTGACCATCTTCGGTCCGAGGCAGGCCGCGACCTCGGCGCGATCGAGCGTTTCCCTGGTTTCCAGTTCGCGGATCAGGCGTTCGATCTGGGTGCGGTGATCGTCGATTGTCGTCCGCGCCAGTTCCTCGGCGTCGAGCAGAATACGTCGCACCGCCTCATCGGCCGACTTCGCCGTCGCTTCCGAGAAATGCCGGGGCAGGGCGATTTCGCGACCCAGGAACGGTTGTTCATCACTGTCGCGCACGTCGACCGGGCCGACTTCCTCGGACATGCCCCAGCGGCCGACCATCGCCCGGGCGATCTGGGTGGCGACGCGGATGTCCTCGTCGGCGCCCGAGCTCAGGCTCTTGAGAAAACACTGCTCCGACGTCCGGCCGGCAAGGGTCACTGCGAGGCGCGCGCGAAGATAGGTTTCGGGCAGGGTGTGCCGCTCGAGTTCCGGCAATTGATAGGTGCTGCCGAGCGAGCGGCCACGGGGAATGATGGTGACTTTGTGGATCGGATCGGTGTCGGGCAGGTAGTAGGCAACCGCGGTGTGCCCGGCCTCGTGAATCGCCAGGCGGTGGCGTTCGTCCTCGTGGATGGCCATCGTGCGCGTCGTCCCCATCATGATCCGGTCACGCATCTCGTCGAAATGCCGGGCCGTGACCTCACCGACATTGTCCCGTGCGGCCGCCATCGCGGCCTCGTTGACCAGGTTCTTGAGATCGGCACCGGAAAAACCGGGCACGCCCATGGCGATCGTCTCCAGGTCGACGTCATCCGCCAACGGGACATTTCGACAGTGGACCTTGAGGATCGCGATCCGATCGGCAACGTCGGGCAACTCCAGCGTGATGTGCCGGTCGAAACGGCCGGGACGGAGCAACGCCGGATCGAGGACATCCGGCCGGTTGGTGGCCGCGAGGACCACGACTGCCTCATGTCCCTCGAATCCGTCCATTTCGGCGAGAATCTGGTTGAGTGTTTGTTCGCGCTCATCATGGCCGCCGCCGAATCCGGCGCCGCGGACGCGGCCGATACTGTCGAGTTCATCGATGAAGATGATGGCCGGCGCGGCCTTTTTTGCATCGTCGAAGAGTTTGCGGACACGGCTGGCACCGACCCCGACGAAGACTTCGATGAACTCGGACGCGGACAGGTGGAAGAAGGCGACCTGGGCTTCGCCGGCGAGCGCACGCGCAAGCAATGTCTTTCCGGTGCCGGGTGCGCCCTCGAGCAGGATTCCGTGGGGCACCGCAGCGCCCACCCGCGCATATCGCTCGGGTGTCCGCAGGAATTCGAGGATCTCCGCGAGTTCGCGTTTGGCATTTTCCTGTCCCGCAAAATCGCCAAACGTAACCTTCGGTATCGATTGCTGTTCGACCTCATGGGTCCGACCGCGCAGGAAGCTGTTGATGTCCCGTCCGCCACCGCCGCCGAGACCGCCCGGCATCCCGCCGGACATGCGCCGCCAGATTACGTACCAAAATCCGATAATCAGCAGGACGGGTGCCAGCGACAGCAGGATATCCGTCAAACCTTTCTTGGCCGGTTTGGAATGGATGTCGACATTATGCTCTTCGAGCAGCGTCAGGAGAGCCGGGTCTTCAACCGGCGGCAACTGGGCGCGAATCTGTGTGGCGTTGTTGCCTTGCGCATTCACCGTCGGTTCAACGAGCAACGCCACGATGGCGACATCTTGAAATTGTACCGAACGAACCTGACCCTCTGCGACGAAGGTCTTGAATCGGGAATAGCTGATATCGGACGTAACGGGCCGATTCGGCGATTGCCAGACGGTCGTGAAAAGCGCGACCATCACGGCGAACACAATGAGCCATGAAATCAGTTTTGGACCGCGCGGTATGTTGTTGGGTCTCTGGTCTGTCATTGTTTGCCCGGTGTATGGCGAGGCCCCATCGGCCCCTCGGTTTGCTTCAGACGCACTGTGCGGTTTCTCTGTTTGATCAATCCAGTCCCTGCCGTTCGAGCCATCGCGTGACGTGATCCCACAAGCGGTCCTCTCCCGCGTCGGCATACCGATAACGCGCGCGGACGGCGGGTCGTGTGAGGCCGAGATCGGCCGCGATATCGATCGGCGTGCCGACGATGACGATGTCTGCGTCGCTCGCCTCGATGGTTGCGGCCAGCGCCTGACGCTGGGCGTCGCTATAGCCCATCGCCGGGAGCACGGGACCGATATGCGGAAAGGCATCGAACACCTCTTGGATGCCTGGCGCGGCGTAGGGACGGGGATCGATGATCTCGGCCGCGCCCGCCGCCTGGGCCGCGACAAAGCCTGCGCCGGTCGCCGCGCCGCCATGGGTGAGTGTGGGGCCGTCCTCGACGATCAGCACACGCTTGCCTCGGGCCGCGGACGGATCGTCCAGTGTCACCGGGGATGTCGCCTTGACGATCGGCGCACCGGGATTGGCTTTCGCAATGCCTTCGGACATCGTCGCGATGTCGCCGGGCCGAGCGCTCTCCGTTTTGGTGATGACGACGATATCGGCGGTCCGAAGATTGACCTCCCCCGGCCAGTAACGGGTCTCGTGCCCCGGGCGCAATGCGTCGGCGAGGACGATATGCAGGTCGGGCCGGATGAACGGCGTGTCGTTGTTGCCGCCGTCCCAAAGAATGATGTCGGCGTCTGTTTCGGCGGCGGCAAGAATGCGGGCATAGTCGACGCCGGCGAACACGGAATGCCCCGCTTCGAGATAGGGTTCATACTCCTCGCGCTCTTCGAGCGTGCAATCGGCGGCGGCCAAATCCGCGATCCGGTCGAAACGCTGCACCGCCTGCGCGGCGAGATCGCCATAGGGCATCGGGTGGCGAATCACACCGGCCCGCAAGCCCGCGCGCTTCAGTTCGCCCGCGAGGTACCGGCTGGTCTGGGATTTCCCGCAGCCGGTGCGAACGGCCGACACGGCAATGACGGGGCACGGACTGTTCAGCATGGTTTGGGCCGGTCCCAGGAAGGTGAATTCACAGCCACACGCCGCTGCCCGGGATGCGGCGTGCATCACATCCGCATAGGAAACATCGCTGTAGGCGAAGACGACGGTGTGGACCTTGTTGTTCGTGCAGATCACCTCAAGGTCATCCTCTGAGACGATCGGGATGCCGTCGGGGTAGGGCGTCCCGGCGAGTGCGGGCGGATAGATGCGTTCGTCGATGCCGGGAATCTGTGCCGCCGTGAACGCGACGACCTCGCAATCCGGGTCGTTGCGGTAGACCATGTTGTGGTTGTGAAAGTCGCGGCCGGCCGCACCCATGATGACGATTCGTCGACGGTCAGTGTTCATGTCATGCCTCCATCACCCCGTGAGCAACGCCCGCACGATGATGATCGCGGTAAGCGCCGGGGCCACATATTTCAGGAGCGCGTGCCAGAGCCTCGCGATCAAATGGTTGTTCGCGAATGCCGCAGCGCGGGCATCGGAGGCTTTCCAGAGCCATCCGACATAGACGGCAATGAGTATGCCGCCGGCCGGCAAGAGCATGTTCGATACCGCGTAATCGAGATTGTCCATGATGCCGCGGCCGCGCCAGACAATGTCGCTGAGAACGCCGAACCCGAGCGTCGATGGGATGCCGATCAGCAGGCTGGCGGCGGCGACGGACAACGCGATTCGCCGGCGCGGCCAACGGCTGCGCTGTTCGAGGAATGCGACCGGGACTTCGAGGATCGACACCATCGAGGTGAGTGCGCCGGCGACCAACAGGGCGAAGAAGGCCACGGCGACGATGTGGCCGCCGGGCATCACCAGAAAGATCTGCGGCAGCGTGATGAAGGCGAGCTCCGGACCCTCCGCGGGGTTCAATCCGAAGGTGAAAACCGCCGTGAAGATGGCGACGCCGGCAAGTGCTGCGATGAGAGAGTCGCCGATGACGACGATGCCGGCAGAGCCGGCAATCCCGTAGGACGGCCGGATATATCGACCATAGGTGACGTAGATCGCCATCCCCACACCGAGCGAGAAAAACCCCTGTCCCATGGCCGCGATGTAGACGTTCGGATCGGCCAGCACCTGCCAGTCGGGCGCGAACATGAAGGCAAGGCCCTGCCGGGCGCCTGGCAGGGTCAGCCCGAACGCCGCGAGTGCGATGACGATGATGAGAAGGCCCGGCATGAGCACCCGATTGGCCCGTTCGATTCCGTTGCGGATGCCCGCGCTCACGATCCAGACCGTGAAGCCGAGCATAAGTGCCTGCCAGGCGAGGGGTTCCCACGTGCTGCCGACGAAGGACGCGAAGAACAGTCCGTAGCCGGCCGCGGCGCGATCCCAGAGCGCGCCGGTCCCCGCGCCGATCAGGTATTTGAGCGCCCACCCCGCGATGGCACTGTAATAGGACAGGATCACGAACGCCGTGAGGACCGCGAGCGGTCCGAACAGGTTCCACTGCCGGATTCGTTTTGCACCATCCGCGGAACCGGCCGCATCGGGTCTGATGGCGCGCCCGATCACGAGTTCGGCCATCAAGATGGGCAACCCGATGATCGCGATGCAGATGAGGTAGATGAAAAAGAAGACGCCGCCACCGTTCTCGCCGGCGATATAGGCGAACCGCCAGATGTTGCCGATCCCGGCCGCTGCGCCGAGCGCTGCGAGAATGAAACCGGCGCGCGTACCCCAATACACTTCGCTTTGTTCGGAAGAGTTGTATCGGCTCATATCCACAATCTTTGGTTGCGTATCGCCAGTCTATACATTCCTATTTATTTGGGCGTGATCTACCTCAATGTTGCGGCGCCCGAGGGGCTCTAGGCTTAATCCTTGAATCCACCTTTCCGGAACGGGAACGAATATGACATCGCACGCACCTGACGCATTGGCGACGGACGCTCTGGGCTGGAGGTGCAATCCGGAAAGTTTGGGGTTCCGGACGACGGCCGATCTGCCGGAACTGGATACGGTGATCGGGCAGGCTCGTGTCGTGTCCGCTATCCGGTATGCGGTTCAGACCCAACACCCGGGTTACAATATTTATGCGCTCGGCTCGGAAGGCCTCGGCAAACAGACGGTCATTCGTCAGTTTCTCGAGGAGCGGGCCGGCAAAACACCGTCGCCGCCCGACTATTGCTATGTCAGCAACTTTGGCGAGTTCCACGCGCCGCGCGCGCTGCAATTGCCCGCCGGGCGGGGTCGCGAATTTCGTGAGGACATGTCGCGATTTGTCGCCGACTGCCGGGCCGGCTTGCAAGCGGCGTTCGAGGGGGATGAGTACCGCACGCGCCGGCAGGTTATCGAGGAGGAACTGAAGGAAAAGAACGAAGCGGCCATCGCGGAAGTCGAGCAAGATGCGAACGCGCGCGACGTCGCGCTGGTGCGCACACCGGTTGGCCTGGCGCTCGCCCCGATGAAGGACGGCAAGGTCATTGCGCCGGACGTGTTCGAGCGTTTGGAGGCGGCCGATCGCGAGCGCTTCAAGGGCGAGATGGAACATGTTCAGGCGCGCCTGCAGGAGGCACTGCGGCAGGCGCCGCGCTGGTTCAACGAGGTGCGCGCGCAGATACGCGAACTGAACAACGAGACGGCCGGCTTCGCGGTCGATCATCTGATTGGCGTCTTGCGTCAGAAGTATTCCGACCTGGCCGAACTTGTCGATCATCTCGATGCGGTGCGTGCGGATGTGATCGAGAATGTGGAGGTCTTCCTGCAGGCGGATCAGCGCCCGGCCGATCAGCCTGTGCAGCTTGCGGATGGCGGCGTGGGCGCGCTGTTTCGGCGCTATCACGCCAACCTGATTGTCGACAGTTCCGAACGGCCTTGTGCGCCGGTCATCTACGAAGACAATCCCCTTCATGACCGGCTTGTCGGCCGGATCGAACACCGCGCAGAACTGGGAGCCCTGGTCACCGATTTCTCGATGATCCGCCCGGGCGCATTGCACCGGGCCAATGGCGGCTATCTCATTCTCGATGCCCGGAAGGTGTTGTCGAGCCCGTTGTCGTGGGAGGCTCTGAAGGGTGCGCTGAAGACCGGCGAAATCCGGATCGAGACCCTGGCGCGGACAATGGGCCTGTCGAGCACGGTCACGCTCGACCCCGAGCCGATCCCGCTCGACGTGAAGGTTGTCCTGATTGGCGACAGGTTTCTCTATTACATGCTGTCGGCCTACGATCCGGAGTTCGAAGAGCTGTTCAAGATCGCGGCGGATTTCGACGAGGCGATCGATCGCACCGATGAAGCCGTTCAGCTCTACGCCCGGATGATCGGCACTGTCGGCAAACAGAATGGGTTGCGGCCTTTCTCGGCGGACGCGGTCGCGCGCGTTCTCGAGGATGCCGCGCGGCATGCCCATGATTCGGAAAAGCTGTCCCTGCATATCGAGACGTTGGGCGATCTGCTTCGTGAGGCCGACTATCAGGCCGGCGAGGCGGGCCGCGATACGGTCGATATCGACGCGGTCGAGGCCGCCATCGCGGCGCAGATATACCGTGCGGATCGCGTGCATCAACTGATGCAGCGGGAAATCGTGCGCGGCACGATCATGATCGATACCGACGGCGCCCAGGTCGGACAGATCAACGGGTTGGCCGTGGTCTCCACCGGTCGTTTTGCTTTTGGCCGACCGAACCGGATTTCGGCGCGAATACGGCTCGGCCGCGGAGAGGTCGTCGATATCGAACGCGAAGTCCTGCTCGGCGGGCCATTGCATTCAAAGGGCGTGTTGATCCTGCAGGGGTATCTTGCGGCCCACTTCGCGCGCGATGTGCCGCTGTCGCTGGCGGCGAGCCTCGTGTTCGAGCAATCCTATGGCGGGGTCGACGGGGATAGTGCCTCGTCGGCCGAACTGTATGCGCTGCTTTCCGCAATCAGCGAGGTCCCGTTGTCGCAATCCCTGGCGGTCACGGGGTCGGTGAACCAGAACGGTGACGTACAGGCCATCGGCGGGGTGAATGAGAAGATAGAAGGCTTCTTCGATGTCTGTGCCGCACGTGGATTGACCGGCAAACAGGGTGTCCTGATTCCGGCGGCGAACGTTGTGCATCTGATGCTCGATCGACGGGTGTGTGACGCGGTTGCGGCGGGCGATTTTCACATCTATCCGGTCTCGACCATCGAACAGGGGCTCGAAATCCTCACCGGCATTCCCGCCGGGGTGCGCGACGCGGAGGGGAATTTTCCCGACGGCAGCGTGAACGCCCGTGTCGATCGGTGCCTGCGATCCTTCGCGGAGGTCAGGGCCAAGTTCGGGCGTACCGCGAACGACAGACCGGACAATGCGCATGAATGATGCGCCGCGCCGACGCCGGCTTGTGCTGGCACTCGAATCCGGGTTGAACGATCCACCCGGCCTGTTGGCGGCCGCTGTCAATGTTGCGACTGCGCTGCGCGCCGACCTCGATGCCTTTTTGATCGAGGATGAGAACATCCTGCGCGCCGCCGCGTTGCCGGGCACCTGGTTGGTCCCCGCGCATGGTGCCAGCACCCAATTGTTCGATGCGACGACTGTCCGTCGTGCGTTTCGGGTGCGGTCCGCCGACTTGCGGAAACAGCTGGCGATCCATGCGGATGCACGTGCGCTCCGCTGGACATTGAAAACGGAAAGCGGGTTCGTTGCGGACCGACTTGCCGAGATGGTGACGGGCACAGACACAGTTGTCGTGTGTCACATGCGCCATCGCGGCGCGCGCGGCACGCTGACCGACATTGTTCATCAAACCCCGGCGAGCGTGTTCTTGTACAATCGCGACGCCCAGTTGGGTGAAAAGGTGATTGCCGTTTACACGGGTGAAGATTCGATTTTGCCGACGGCTCAGGCGCTCGCTGTGGGCGTGGGGTTGCCCTTCGAAGTGCTGGTGCTTGCGAACGATGTCGAATCACTAAATTCACGCGCCGACGCCGTGGGGCAATGGCTCTCGGACCATGGGCAGGCAGCCGTGCCGGGCGGAATTCTCATGGATGAGGCCGCTGAATGGGTCGATCGCCTGGTCAAATCAAGCCCGGCGACGTTTGTTTGTGCGCCCGGTGGTTCGGGAATGACGGATGTCAGCATTGCACGGCTGGCGGATGCAAAATCGGTGATGATCGTGCGCGTCTGATTTGTGAGGACGCGCCGGAACGGTTCTCTCAAAACAGTAAATGCCTCGGCTAGCGCTGCACCTGCGGGTCGGGCGCCAGTTGAAAGTTTATGGTGCCCCGGAACCGGCTGGAGACGACGGTCTCCGACGGGT
>Ga0209578_10000868_pt1 | contig 31909 bp, 34 predicted proteins | sample tdAd472_FD_187127 | JGI IMG/M metagenome (GOLD analysis project Ga0209578, IMG submission 187127) | Marine sediment microbial communities from the Atlantic coast under amendment with organic carbon and nitrate - tdAd47.2 (SPAdes)... | ecosystem: Environmental > Aquatic > Marine > Coastal >...
GATGAGATAGCCGGCCAGCGCTAATTTTGGAAAACGGTGCCTAAACCAGAGCTTTGTCAGGATTCCGGCAGTGGCTAACGTCCAGATGGCGCCGAACAACCACCAGCCGGTCGTGGTGCGCATCGCAACCAGCAAGAACGGTGTGTATGTTCCAGCGATCAGGAGATAGATCGCGCAGTGGTCGAGCAATTTGAAGATATCCCGGTGCCGAGAGGCGTACATCGCGTGGTAGACCGTCGACGAAAGGAAGAGGGCGATCAGCGTCGCGCCATAGACAATGCTCGACGAAATTCGCCAGGGATCGGCCGCCTCAATCGATACGTACAGCATCCAGGACAGGCCGGCAATGCTGAGGATCACGCCCGCGCCATGGCTAAGCGAATGGAAGATCTCTTCTGCGAGCGTGTATTCGGGGTGGAGCTTGTTGCGCATGGTAGTCACGGCCCGAAGGCTGCGACGCCTCAACGACTGGGGCCTCTAGGTTACCCCAAATTCAATCGTTAGACTAAGACTCGACCGCCTCGGCGGATTCCCCGGATGCCTGTTGCTGGGCTTGACGTCGGTGGCGGCGTCTTGCGAAGAAGGTCCAGGTGGACTGGCCAAAACAGAAAGCTGCAAACACGTAATAGGCGATCCTCAGCCCTTCACCGAATCCCAAATATATCCCGCCTGCGAGAAACAACGCACCGAGCAGCAGCCAGAACAATGGTGCGTGATCATAGAGTGGTTTGGGAATCCACATGCTCAGTCTCCAGGATGGTGCTAATTGCCTATAGGCGTGATGCCGGTATTGTCGTCCGCATCGTTGTCGGTGGATGCGTCATCGGGTTTCTGTGACTTGGCTCTATAGCGAAGTCGTATCATGTGAATCCAGATACCACGCCCAAAACAGAACAGACCAAGTGCCAGGTAGAAAAAGATGAACTCAAAATCGAAGCCGATATAAAGCCCCAATGCGACAAAAAGCAGGCCTAACAGGACCCAGAACCCCGGAATCCGTTCGTAAATTGGTGCGGGTATCCACATGTTGTTTTCCGGCAAGGTAGTCGTTCAGCGCTGAATGATGCCAATTTCGGCCCGCTTTGGAATGACTCAAAGTCACAGAAATAGCGACAATGGCCCGGGGTGCCCTCGAAAATGAGAACTGCTTCAAATTTTGTCGCCGGACAGGAGGTAATAAAATAGTTGAATAAAGATGCATTATTCATTGAAAAATAAAAAGAAAATTAGATTTTTCTGACCGAGGGAATATTTGTACCTCGCCGTGCGTATATTTCCTGAAGCAGGCGAAAAGGACACGATGCGACAGCAACTGGCACAACTCGGCGGCGGCGCCCACGCGCTGGCCATTCAGATTCTCGGGAATGCAGATGACGCGGCCGACGCGGTCCATGACGCGTTCGAGACCGTGTTGGCAAAGCCCGGCTGTTATGACAAACGCAAAGGACCGCTGCGGCCCTGGTTCCTGCGCGTCGTTCGGAATCGCTGTATCGACATGCTCAGGCGACGCCATGGCAACGATATGCCGGTCGAACAACTGGCGGACACGTCGCGGACACCGGACGAATCGTTCGAGTTGGCGGAAACCGCGCGGGAGGTACAGATCGCACTGCAATCGATCGCGAAGGACAAGAGAGAAATCGTCGTGCTTCGCGACTACCTCGATCTTTCCTATGCAGAGATTGCAGACGTACTCGAGATCGCGCCCGGTACAGTTATGTCACGGCTACACCGGGCGAGGATGGCGCTAAAGGAGGCGCTGGAACAACATGACGGTTAACGCACGCAGTATCGACGATCACGTTGGCGAATTGCTGTCGGGCTACATCGACGGCGAGTTGACGCAACAGCAGCGACAGCGGGTCGAGGTGCATTGCGGCGGCTGCAAAGAATGTAACAGCAATCTCAGCGAACTCAGGGCGCTGCGGGAAAGAGTCGGGCGATCAGGTCTGAGCGAACTGGGAGAAGACATCTGGAGAGAGCAAATGGATGACACGACGGTCAGGGCGACACGGGGCATTGGTTGGCTGCTGTTTATCGGCGGGCTGCTCATTGTTGCGGGGTACGGCATCTACGAGTTCGTCATCGATACGTCGATGACGCTCGGAGTGAAGCTCCTGTTTGCGGCCATATACGGCGGCATGGGCGTGCTCTTCATATCCGTCTTGCGGCAACGGTTGATCGAGCGCAAGACCGACAAATACAAAGACGTGGAGATCTAGGATGATTGTGACCACCAGCGAGGCCATCGCGAACAAAAGAATTGTCAGGACCTTGGGCATCGTGCGCGGTAATACCGTCCGCGCCCGTCACATCGGCAAGGACATCCTGGCCGGACTGCGCAATATCGTGGGCGGCGAAGTGCATGAGTACGCGAAGTTGATCGCTGAAGCCCGGGAGCAGAGCCTCGATCGCATGATCACGGAGGCGGCGGATCTGGGCGCCAATGCCATCATTGCGACGCGCTTCACGACGTCGGTCATGATGGGCGGAGCTGCAGAGTTACTGGCGATCGGTACGGCAGTGGTTGTCGAAGACGCCTGACTCAGGGAGTCTCGCCGAACAGTGCCTCGTGACGCGATACGATTCGCGGCCAGAGGTCTGTGACTTCCGGTACGTCCAGGCCAAAACTGTCGCTGAGGGTCGTCTGCAGCGCCTTCGCGGACGCGAGAATCTCGGTGTCGACACCATTGGCGGTGCCGACCTGCAATACGCGTCCGCGCAGAGACAGGTGTTTGTTCGGCGTGCGTTTCTGAACGACGAGATTCAGTACGAAACCGGACTCCGGGTTCGTCTGCAATTCCTCACATTTGTTGCTGAGCGCAGTTTCATCGCCGGGCTGGGCGGCGAAGTCATAACTGAATTCCCCGTCGCCCAGGTTTTCCCAAAACCGCCAGGAACGGTCTTCGAGCTGCCTGAGCCCGAGCCGAAAGGGTGTTTGCGTGTGGTTGCCTTCCGAGAATTCGATTGGCCGGATCATGCCGCCACCGAACCCGACGTCGGCGAGCCAGGTCTGAGGCGATCCCGGGGCACGAACCAGCAGGCATAAGTGGTTCGCATTTGAAGCATCGCCGCGCTCATGGCGCATGACGGCGGCCGCTATGCGAGTGACGTCGAACCCGATTTCCTCGAGTACCCAGCCGAACAGGCCGTTTTGCTCATAGCACCAGCCACCGCGCCGGTCCTCGACGATCTTCGCATAGGCGTTATCAGGGGCTGTTGTCAGCCGACGCCCGAGCTGCACGTCGAGGTTTTCGAAGGGCACGCTGCAGATATGCGCCCGAAGTAATTCACACAAGGTTGCATGGCTCGGTGTGCCGTCGCCGCGATATTCGATTCGGTCGAAATAGGCTTGCAGTTGCATAACGCGGTCATTATCGGCACCTGGCGGGGTATTTGGCCAGAGCAATACACGGAACTCGATAATTGGGGCCGGTCACAAGTAGAATCCGGTTCTTCCTAAATTGAAGCGCGATCCAGGAATGCCAAGAACCATTTTCATACTTGCTGCGAGCCTGCTGACAATCGCCTGTGCGCAGCAGCAGCCGGTTATCAACGACGAGATGATGCGTCTTGACGGCCCGATGCCGTCCAACTTCGGTGGGTCGTGGGAAAGGGACTATACGCGTGGTGACGACTTCAATGCGGCCGTCCGCGATGCGTACTACGGCCTGCACCGAAATCCGACTAATGGCCAGGTCAGTAACGATCAGCGCACGAGGTATGGCTCGGCGGCAGTTTCGAAGCGCCAGTGGAACGCTGTCTATGCCATTGCACGCCTGGCCGATGTGATTACGCGACCGCAGGTCCTGACGATTTCCCAGACCGAGTACGAAATCAGCATAGCGAGAGAGGACGACTACGCGATTTTCTGTGCCTTTTATAACGGCGTTGCGAAGAACACTGAGAGCGGCTTTGGTGCCGAAATGTGTGGTTGGGATGGCGAGCAGCTCGTTTCGCACGTGGCGATGCCGGACGGGCTGCAGATTACGCACCGTTTCACGGTTTCGCGGGACGGCAAGAACCTGCGTGTCGTTACCACCGTGAGATCCAAAACAGCGCCGATGCCATTTACTCTGAGCCGCTTCTACACCAGGTTCTCGGCGCCCACGTCCGATTTCAACTGCGTCGAAACGCTGAGCATGAAGCGGGTCTGCAGTACCGGTAGTCTCGAGTTGTGAGGATTGCGGCAGGTCTACGCCTGGGGTTACCCCTGGCATTGGTGTTCATGTCGGCTATTTTTGTTGCCGCCGAATCTGCCGTCGCACAAGACGGGTCGGACGAGGCCGCCGCAGGAATGTCGCGGGACTACTCCAGGCTCGATGTATCGGTAGCGGTCTTCGATCCCGGGGTGCCGGAGGATATTTCGGTGCACCGCGACCTGGATGTCTTCCCGAGGATTCGGAAGATCGAAGCGCTATTCCTGCCATTCGTGCTCCGCGACACATTGGTGCGGACGGACGAGTGGGGCGCCGTCAGGGTAGTTCCGGAGCCCGATGTATCGGCGGAACTGCTCGTTACCGGCCGGATAGTCAGTTCCGATGGGAATATGCTGGAATTGCACGTACTGGCCGCAGATGCGAGTGGGCGCGTCTGGCTCGACAAGCCCTTCATCGGCATTGTCACCGATGACTACGCGGACACGGATGACGGGGCTGCCGCAGAAGTCACATTGAGCTACCAGAAGTTGTATGACGATATCTCCACGGAACTTCTCGCAGTACGTGACGTGCTGGGAGCGCAGGATCTGGAGCGTATTTCGGAAATCTCATTGTTGCGTTACGCCTACAAACTGGCGCCAGCGGCGTTCCAGGGCTTTGTGACAGATTTACCCGAGGGCGGTGTGCGGATCGACCGTTTGCCGGCAAAGAACGATCCGATGCTGGGGCGAATCGCACTGGTTCGCAGCACGGAGTGGGTCATTACCGATGCGATCGATACGAAGTTTCGTGAGCTGCGTGCCGAAATCGCGACCGTTTACAACGCCTGGCGAAAATTTCGGCGCAAATCGGTGCAATACGCGCAGGAAGACGCCAGGCGTGCACGAGACACGCGTTCTGTTGGTGAACCCGGCAGCTACAAGGCCATTACAAACAGTTACGACAACTACAAGTATCACCGCGTTACGGAGCAGGAGCAGGACAGGCTGGCCGTTGCCTTCATTAATGAAGCGGGCCCAACCATCGAGTTTATCGAGTCACGTGTCGCGGAGCTCGAAGCGTGGGTCGAGCTGAAGTACATCGAGTGGCGCAGAATCCTGGAAGAGTTGTTCGAGGTGGAAACGGGTGGTTGAGTTTGCCATGACACAGGTAGGTTGACGGATTGCTGGCCAGTCAAAACATCATCCGATAGCCAATGGGCAGGAATTCCTGTACCGACGTTCTAACAGGATGACGCCGGCGGTTTCGGTTTCCACCACTATTGAGAATGCAGTGAAACGGGAGATAATTTGAAATATCGGCCTGCGTTGGGCGCCGGCCACCTGGGAGACTTCAGTCCATGCAACGAAAACATTTAGGCGCACTGCTACTCGCCGCGATCATCGCCTCATCCTGCACCGATAAGCCACTCGAGCCAACGACCGCGGAGGGCATCCTCGCCGATGTCGAGGCGTTGTCCGATGACAGCATGGAGGGCCGTGCGGCCGGGACGCCCGGCGCAGCACGTGCCGCGGCCTTCATCGCCGATCGCTTTGAGCAGATTGGTCTGAAGCCCTTCGGCGACAGCTATTTTCTTCCCGTCCAGTTGGTCGGTATGAAGAAGGATACCGGAAATTCCAAAGTCAGCATCACCGGGCCTGCGGGTTCCTTGCCGCTTGTGAACGACGTGAACGTTACGTTCTGGTCAACGGCGGAAAAGCCGGTTGTCGACCTGGTGGACGTACCGATCGTCTTCGTAGGCTACGGCGTTCAGGCTCCTGAACATGACTGGGATGATCTCAAGGGCGAGGACGTCCGCGGGAAGGTCCTGTTGATTCTCAACGATGATCCTCAAGTGGAAGAAGACGGCGAGGCTCTCTTCGGAGGAGAGGCGCGCACCTACTACGGTCGTTGGACCTACAAGTTCGAACAAGCGGACAAGCTCGGTGCCGTGGGTGCCATCGTGGTCCACACCACGGAGTCGGCCAGTTATCAATTCAGCGTGATCGGAAGCACCGGGGCACGCCGTGTCTGGCAACGCACGTACGAACTCGATTTTTTGAGCTGGATAGACGCGACCACGACCGGGCTCGTGGCTTCGTCGATGGGTACAACCGTGCCGGGTCTTTTCGAAATGGCGAACCGGCGTGACTTCCATCCGGTGGACACCGGGTTCAAGGTGACCGCGCATATAGAGACGGTGATCGAGCGCGTTGAAGACGTGAACGTGGCTGGCGTGGTACGAGGGAGTGATCCGGGTCTTGCAGACGAGTACTTCGTATTTACGGCGCACCACGATCACCTCGGCACCGATCCCGATATCGAGGGCGACGACAAGATCTTCAACGGGGCGCTGGACAACGCGCTGGGAGTCTCGGCAATGCTGGCAGCGGCCGATGCGATAGTAACGGCGATGCCCCGGCGTTCATTCATTTTTGTGAGCACAACCGCCGAGGAAGGCGGGATACTCGGCAGCAACAGTTTCGTGGAAAACCCGCCTGTGCCTTTGCATCAAATCGTTGCCAACTTCAATATTGATTCTCCGCAAGCGTTTGGTCTCACCCACGACATAGGGGCAATTGGTCTTGAGCTCAGCAGTCTGGGTACCACGTTCGCCGAAGTCGCGGCGGAACGTGGTCTCAGGGCCGTCGGCGACCCCAACCCGAACGCCGGCAGCTTCTACCGCTCAGATCAGGTCAACTTCGCCAAGGCGGGGATCCCGGCGCTTTACCTGCAACGGGGCACCGACTTCGTGACACAACCCGATTTCGATGTCGAAGCGCTGCGCCAAGGCAACTACCACCAGGTCACGGATGAAATAATTCCCGAGTGGGACCTGGCGGGAGTCGCAAGGGACATCAGTGTCTTTTTCGAGACCGCGCTGCGTGCCGCAAACGCCGACGATCAGCCGCGCTGGGTTGAGGGGCACGAGTTTGAGGAGGAGTGGAAAGCGCTTTACGGACAGCCGTAGTGTCGGATGTCGACAAGCCTATTGCGGTCGAGGAGTAGAGACTAACGTCCGATTCTGGCCAATCTCCAGAATGTAATCCGGTATCCTTGCGGCCATGAAGTCGGCCGTCATCAGTTCACGCATGGGGCTCGTGCAATGGGCCATGCTGGTGCTGTTGTCGATGCTCTGGGGCGGCTCCTACTTCTTCGTGGAAATCGCCCTCGAGGAATGGTCGCCATTGCTGATCGTTGCCGTGCGCATCGTTATCGCGTCGATCGTGATCTGGGGCATCGTGCTGGCAGCAGGGTTGCCGGTACCACGATCGCGATCTGCCTGGATGGCGTTCTTTTTCATGGGGCTGCTCAACAACGTATTCCCGTTTCTTCTCATCGTGTGGGGGCAGAAGGAGATCGAGTCTGGTCTTGCTGCCATTCTCACCGCGGCCGCACCCATTTTTTCGGTGATCGTTGCCGGTGTGTGGTTAAAGGACGAGCCGGTTACACGGCCCAAGTTGCTGGGCGCCGTGCTCGGTCTTATCGGCGTTGTTGTTCTTATCGGCCCGAGTGCGCTGGCGGGGCTCGACGTCAATTTGCTCGCCCAGGTCGCGGTATTGGGCGGGGCGCTGTCGTATGCGTTCGCGGGGGTCTACGCGCGGCGTTTCACCCGAATGAACATCGACCCGATCGTTGCGGCGGCCGGCCAGCTTCTGATGTCATCACTCATCATGATCCTGTTGGCCTCCGTGTTGGACGCACCCAATCAACTGATCGAATCGAGCGCGAGGGTATGGATCGCCGTGGGCTTGATGGCGGTTTTTTCGACGGCGCTGGCATACATCCTTTACTTTCGGCTATTGGCGTCGGCGGGCGCTACCAATGCGATTCTCGTCACCCTGCTGATTCCTGTTACGGCGATTTTGCTTGGCGCTCTAATTCTTGATGAGCGACTCTTGTGGGTGCACTTCCTCGGAATGGCCGTGATCGGACTCGGTCTTTCAGTGATCGACGGCAGACTCTGGTATCGGGTTATTCGACGGCGCTAGGCACTGAGACAGGGGAGTAGGGCGCGCATTTCACCCTAAAAGCGCTTAGCTGTCTTGATTTGTGAAGTCGGTCTCATGTCCGCAGTTGGTGGCCTTGTTAGTCTCTCGCCGAGAGGCATTATTCTTAAAGACCATGCGGAGAGTAACGATGATTGGCTCATCAATACAGAGAACGCTTGCACTTCTGATCATAGTCTCGCTTGTAACGTTTCCCGTCGCGCAGACCGCGCAAGCAGGTATTATTACGACCGATACCGCAATTGACATCACGGATCGCAATGAGCAGATCGATCGTATTAACAATGTGTTCGCAAGAGAATCGGTACAAAACGTCTTGGTTGAACTCGGCGTTGATCCGGCGGATGCAAGCGCAAGGGTCCAGTCGCTGACGGCTGAGGAGCTGCAGACACTCGATGAAAATCTTGCCGAGTTGCCAGCGGGTGGCGTCGGAATAATTGAAGTCGTCGGAATTGTCGCAATCGTGCTGATTGTCCTTGAATTGCTCAACGTCACCAATTTCTTCACAGAGTTTTAGATCACGATCCGTGCCAGGGACTTGGGGGCAATCGTGGCTTGTCCTGGGCGTCCTGGCGCTGATGTCAGGATGTGCCAGTAACTTTGGCAACATGATAGGAGAACTCGAGGGGCACCATACGGACATTGAACTCGAGGATGTCCCATTTCATTCACAGGTCACCGATCAATGCGGTCCGGCTGCATTGTCATCACTGCTAAACGATGCGGGGGTACAGGTCGGCCCTGAGAAAGTGAAATCCCGAGTCTATATTCCTGAGCGGCAAGGTTCCCTGCAGCTCGAGTTAATGGCAGCAACACGGCATTTCGGTCGAATCCCTTATGAGGTCGATCCCAATCTCAGCGCGTTAGTCGCTGAATTAGAGTCGGGGCGCCCCATCCTGGTTCTCCAGAACCTGGGCGGTTCTTTGGCGCCCATTTGGCACTATGCGGTTGTTGTTGGATATTTAGCGAACGAGCAGCAGTTCGTTCTTCGTTCCGGCGATACGCAGAGGCTGCTGATGAAGGCGAGAACTTTTACTCGCAGCTGGAAGCGCGGGAATTATTGGGCAATGGTAGCGCTCAACCCCGGCGAATTGCCGGCAAATACCGTCGCGAAGCGGTACCTGCGCTCCGTTGCTGCAATCGAGTCTATCGGTGACAGCGCGAACGCAATTCCTGCTTACCGGGTTGCAACAGAACGGTGGCCGCAGAGCAACATTGCGTGGCTCGGTTTGGGTAACGCGTCGTATGCTCAGGGTGAGTTTCCGGAAGCCGAGGAGGCTTATCGAAAAGTGTTGGAAATCAAGCCCGGTGATGCGATTGCACTGAACAACCTCTCTCAAGTCTACCTGGAATTGGGATGTCGCGACGATGCGCTGGTGACAATCAATGCTGCGTTATCTGGCGTCGACGAAAACGACACCGTTTATTCTCACTTGCTTATAACGCAAAAAGAAACGCAGCAGAGTGATGTGGGAACTGAATGCCCGTAGCTTCGTGCTCTCGACTTACCAGTTGAGGGTCTATCGCTTGATTTGGCACAGTCGGGACCTCCAGGCCCCAGACCACACCTTATGCGTATAATGTTTACAAGGGCGAAATTTCAGTTTCGCCCTTTTTCGTGTTTTATCAGAGCGTAATTTCCCTCAGCCAACCTACAATCTGTAGGAAATCACGAATTATTGCGTAGTCGCGAGTAGGGTAGTTCGGTAAACCCCTGGGACGACAACGCTTTGAGCGAATTACACTTTGTAATTTTCCGCTATCCAGGCAATTGAAGGTCTGCTTATGACCCGAAAGCGGACAATCAGGTGGTAAAGTCAGTAACGACCGCAAATGAACCCAAACCGGACATTCATTCTGTCCACAGAAAAGACGACTATCATTCGGTAATCACCTACAGAGAAAGTTCTCTTTTGTACTACCCTTTCTCCCGAAAGGGGGGGGGTGTGCTCAAAAAATGGACGACCAGTCTAATTGCCGTAATCCCAGGTAACCGCAGCCAAGCAAAGCGCCGAGAACCTAGATCTTGCAACGCCTTGAACCCCAAGCTGCCCATTCGGTTTAATCAATACATGGCTGAGTAACAGGCAAGGGTTTGCTGTCGTAAGTCTGAAACGCCTGAACCCGCACGAATACGTCCATTACTTGCTAAGTAGCTCTCCGCATAGACTCAAATTTCCTGTTTCCCCATAAAACGTAGTTACATCTGACAACGGCAAACCTGACCAAAGTCAGGGACGCAAAGCCACGGGTCCTCGCTTCCTCCGCGACATTCGTCCGAAGGACCCCAAGATCGCCGGGCTGCCGATAGGGGTGCTCGATTATCTGTTCTTGAAGGAGGGCTTAAATTGAAAGACTTATTCGTTCCGGAAATTGGTGTTCTGGTGGGGCTGGTCATCTTCTCCATTACGTATGCGGCACCGGTTCTAGCTGGCGCAAACACTGTGTCGCTTTGTCACGTCGCTGACGGTAGTCCACACACAATTCTAGTTAATGAAAACGCCACTGACGCTCATCTGGCTCATGCAGATACGTTAGGAACATGCGGGGTGGAACCGCCGGTGTGTGGCCCGGGAATCACGGCGTGTGGAAGCACATGTAATGATCTGAGCACCGATGAAAACCACTGCGGTGCCTGCGGATTTATGTGTCCAATAGGGACCTACTGTGCCGAAAGCAGCTGTGTCGAAATTTCGGAGCCGCCACTATGTGACGATGCCGATGGCGACGGGGTTCTCGACGGTTCCTGCGGCGGGACCGATTGCAATGACTTGAATGCTACGGTCTATCCCGGAGCGCAGGAGCTTTGCGGAGACCTTCTTGACAACGATTGCAATGGCATAGTCGATGATCGTGATCAGGATCAAGACCTGCATATCTTGGAAAGTTGTTCCTCTTATACCGGGCCTCTGCCGATAGACGATTGTCGGGATACTAACGACGGTGTTCACGGTGGCGCGCTGGAAGTCTGCGGTGATAGCTTCGACAACAACTGTGACGGTTCCCTCAACGAGGGCTGCCCTTAGGCATTATTTACCGGCTAATCGTCGCGTAAGTCGTCTTAAAGGGGCTACCGCAAAACAAGTTCGGCCGAGACGTGAAGCGACAGGATGTCCGGTCATTCTTGCGGATGAAAGGATCTCGTCTCAGCGGGCCCTTCATTGTTTTGCCAAGGTCCGCTCCTGGCCGAAAGCGGTCTGACGTTTTCCCGGAAATACTTCAATCTGAGCGGCTGCTTTCGATGAAAGCGGACATTCAGCTTGCGGTTCCAAAAATCGAATCTCTCAACGACCGCTTTACCTCCGGAACTGGCCGCTGAGGTAATATTGACTCTTAGGTCTGCTACGGACCCAAAGCGGACGTCAAGACACGAGAGTTCAATGCCAAAATCGCAAGAAGTTCCGTGGCGTCGATTATTTGTCGAAGCCGGCGCGATAGTCGCCAGTATCCTACTAGCGTTCGCCATAGACGCCTGGTGGGAGGATCGGCAGCAGCGCGCGAGCGATATTGCGCACCTGCGAGGCGTGCTTGAGGAACTCGAATCTCACAGTGTGCTGATCGCAGAAGCAATGGAATCGCATCGGAAGACCGTTGAACTCGGATACGAGTTGTTCTCCCTCCTGTCCCCGGATCAGACAGCGACAGAGAAGGCTCGCACGACCGAAGTGATCGACCGGATGATCGACTTCTATCGGATCAATGCGCCTTTCGGGTCCTTACAGACCGCGATGTCGTCCGGCGCGATCGCAAGGATGACCGACGTGAATCTGGCTTCGGAAATCGCAAGTTGGCCGACGACGATCGATGATCTTCTTGAAGAGGAGAACGACGCAGGTGGGGTGATCATTCTCCAGCACTCTGCACTACTGGGCCGAAAGATCTCCTTGCACGAAGTGTATGGACACCGCCTTGCAAATCCGACCGGGCGTGGAGTACCCGGCGTCATCCATGGCGTCGCTCAGCCCGAAGCCCCTGTTTCGCACCTTGCGGTCGATTACAAGGAGATCTATGACGACATCCAAGTTCGCAATGGCTTCCTCGAGATAATGATGTACGGGCAAGCAGCACTTGTAGAGGCAACACTAGCGAGCAATAAGCTCGAAGAGTTGATCGGGCGACTGCAACAATGCGCTAGTCAGCGCAAGTGCTAGGACGACGCCCTTAGGTCAGCTTCTGGCCGTTAGCTGCCAGCGAAAATAACGTGACTTGACCTAGATCAACGTCCGCTATCGGGAAAAGCAGACCTTCGCATAATGTATACAAGTTGAATTTCGAACAAGATGCCGATGATCCTTGACGACCCGACCATCGGTCGGAAATTCCATTGGATAGGTCAACGTCAGCATAATTTCCAAGTCGGGAAAATTACGCGCGGTGAAGAATTATCGGCGAGCAGACGCCCGCGAGAACTTGGTTACAGCTTTTCGTATTCCTCCACGACAGTGCCGCGAATTGTTCAGAATTCCAGAGTTCCGGCGGATACGGATGTCTTGCTTCCCAATCTCTAACGTTACCGTGCGAGGATCACGATGTGCAGATATGCGGGTTAAGACAAGCCCAGAGCTGCGCTGAACAGCGCGGCGCTGCGCATCCGTGCCGATCAGCGCACGCTCGGGTTCTATTCGTGAGTTCATGCCGGACCTGACGCGGTGCTGGCGAAAAGTACGCCGCAGCTCCGGAGCTTCGCGGAAGTGTGGTTTGGCCGCGTGAGCAAGCCGCAGCGTGCCGTACTTTGCCGCTCGACTGGTACAACGGCATGCGAGGTAATTCTCGTGGTAGCGGTTTAGCGCGCTCAGGCGGCGCGCGCCTGGATTGAGTGTGCGCTGATCGGGATGGGGATTGAACCAGGTTTTGACGGTAGAGCATGATCGGGACCTCCAGGGCCCAGACTCTACCTTATGCGTATAATGTATATTATGTTAAATCAGATATCCTATTCGTAAGGCCGCACGAAACCAATCCGCCCTCTCGGCTCCAAAACATGTCTTAGCGAACTCGTCATCATCTCGACATCAAACGGATATCAGGCTTTTGTGTGTGATTGTGCGGTTCACTAGACCCTGACCAGAGCAACCGTCCGGGTCCAGGAGAATCCCAATGACATTACGTGCAACAAACTCACGATTTAGCACAGCGCTTGCCGCACTGGTGATCGCTGTTACCCCGTTTTGGTCCTGCAACGCGCAAACGTTCGAACCGAGCGTCAAACTCGCGTTCGACCTCGCCTTCATCGATCCGTCGGGAAGCAACCTTCAGGCCGGCGTTGGTCCGGGTGGAGTGAACGTTGATTTTGATCCTGGTGCAGGAGCCGGATTGCGGCTTGAATACCGATTCGCGGAGGCTCTTGGGGTCGAACTCGGTGTGCTCGGTGCGAGTAGTTTCGATGTCACCGTAGGCGATCTGGGTGACGGATTCGGTGTTTCGACAAGCATCAGCAGTTTTGCCCCCCTGACGCTCGGTCTGAATTATCACTTTTCGTCGGGGAACAGAGTCGATTTCTACGCGGGTCCTTTCCTCGCCCTCGTCCGCTACGGTGATGTCGACGTAGAGACCGGGACGTCTGGTGTGATAACGAGGGAGGCTATCGATACGGACACGGGCTGGGGAGTCATCGTCGGTCTCGACATCCCTCTGCGATCGGGCAACTGGTTGCTGCAGTCAAATCTGCGCTACATTCAAACGAACATGAAGGGAACGACGGACGACGGCGCGTTCGATGGCGATTTCGACCCGCTGATAATTTCGTTTGGATTCGGGTACAGATTCTGAGGGAACGGTATTAGCCGTGCTTTTTGAAATGTAACTCTTTCGCCTGGCCGATCCAGTCGTCGTGCTCGATACGGCCACGAAATTCCTTTAGTTCCGAGTTGATCCTCGCTACGTCCCCGGGACCGAAAGCCGCGATCTGGCGAAAATGAAATATGCCAAGTTCGTGCAACATCTCTTCGAACACCTTGCCGATTCCGACAATCTCGGTCAGGTCGTCAGCGTCACCGTCGGGTTCGGCAAGGCCGAAAGCGGGCGTATCGCCGTTGAGTTCGTCCCCTGCCCTGCGTGATTCTTCCTTCGCCTGCTGCATATCGACGAAATTCTGCTCGATGTCGCCGAGTTTCATGCGCAATGTGTCCGATTTCTTCTCCGCTTCTTCGTACTGGACCTTGTAGCGTTGTGCGTCACTCTCGTATTGCTTGCGGCTGCCTTCCATTGATCGCAGGCACTGAGTCAATTCCTTGTTTTGCACTTTCAGCTCATCGAGCTCTCCTGCCTCGCGTTGCAGGCTCTCGGCCTCTCGTGTCGCCAACGTGGCCTTGTGTTTGAGTTCGGCGTTGTCGGCTTCCAGCGCCACGACTTTGCCTTCCAGCACTTCAAGTCCGTCGAGTCTTGCCTGCGCTGATGCGAGGAGTTTGTTGACCGATTCGTGTTCCGCGCGGGCTGATGCAAGCAGGTTGTTGAGTGAGCCCTCCTCCTGCTTGGCATCGCCGATTTTGTGCTCGAGGAGCTTGCGCTGCTCTACCGCTGACATGAGTTGCGCGGTATAGAATTCTTTGCTTTTCTCAAACTCGGCCTGCAAGTCCCGCATGACCTGTTGTGTTGCGAGCAGCTGTTTCTGGCTGCCGGTTAGCTTGTCATTCAGCTGGTCACGCTCGGTGCCGAGTGTGAAGACGTTTTTCGACAGTGCGTTGGCTTTCTCGCGCAGCGATTCGACTTCTGTCTGACTCTGCATGGCGGCATGCTGGTACTGTTGCGCGGAGGCTCGATTGTTCTCGACCGTTTTCTCCAGCGCCGTGTTCTGCGTTTTCAGCTTTTCAATCTGGCGCAGCGCTTTGTCGTAGCGGGATTGCCAGTCGTGCTCCGTCTCACGCAGGCGGCGACCGCCGCTCAATGCGTGCAGGAAATAGCCGATGGCGGCACCCACGAGGAATGCCGCGGCCAGAAACAATAATGTCTGTGAATCCAGGCTGCCCATAACTGAATTATGTCGTGTCCAGAGGGCAGTATATGAATTTCCGCGCCCTTCGCCTGAACCTGGTTCACGAAGTGGAGAATTGGGGGCTAGCGCGGAAATTCGGCAAAAATGGCCGCTATCAGGCTATTGACGGTCTCGTCTGCGTTGTCCTTCATGGCTTCCGTTACCCGGTCACGGGCGATTCCTTCCCAGACCAGCGTGTTGGTCCGGCGCTCCACGGCATGCACGCCGAGCGTCCCTTCAGTGATCTGCTGCCCCGTCCGGAAACTTGAGCTGTAGCCGGCCCAGGAACCGTAGTTGCGGACCGGCATTATTGTGATTGGCTGGTTGATGGTATCGATGCCGGTCTGCAGCCCGGAAAAGAAATTAAATAGCAGGTCGGGGTTGTTGCTTACAAACCGCAGGCCACGGCTCTCCAGTTCACGCGTCGTTGCCGCAATAAGCCGGGCACTGAGCATGGTTGCTGATCCCCGGCGGTTGGTGCCGAGATCCTGCATGAATCCGAAGGTCCGGAATTCCGCAAAATCGGCGTTCGGGTCCTGGTTGACTCGCAGCTCCGGGCCGGTGACGCAGGCGCCCAGGATGCTCGTCAAAAGCAAAAGAGCAGTAAGCCGCGCTGCCGGGCGGCGGTGAGTTCGCATTGTCAGATCCTCGATTTCGACTACGGACTGAGGCCGTCCGTCAATAATACGTCATTTCCGAAAGCCAAGACTACAGTTTCCCCAATGCCGTCATTACGTATTCACCACAGGGCAAAAGTTGTTATTCTTGCTCATCCACAGTCGCCTCGGCGGCGAAAAAAAACCAACAATGTATTCTCCCAGGGGACCGAAGAATGTCCAAATCAATGTTCAAATCTCTCGTCGGCCTGCTGTTTGCGGCCTCATTGCTGGCGGGATGCTCGAGTGGCCCGAGCATCATTACGAACAGTGCGCCCGGCTTCAGCCTGATTAACTACAAGACGTTCGGCTTCTTTCAGCCACTCAGCACTGATCGTGGCAACGTGCAATCGCTGGAGAGCAAGCGTCTCATCGAGTCAGCAACCAGGGAGCTCGAAATGGCCGGGTTGAGGCGTGCTGACAGCAACCCCGACCTGCTTGTAAACTTCGTGCTCTCATCTCGTGAGACGCTGCAGTCGCGGCCGTCCAGCGGGGCCAGCGTACACCACGGCCGCGGCCGGTATGGCACCTGGGGTGGCTACAGCATGCACGCGTCGACCACGGAAGTCGTGCAACGGACCGAAGGCACGCTGGGTGTCGATATCGTTGACGTCGCGAGAAACCAGTTGGTCTGGGAAGGTGCCGCGACGGCACGGGTGACGGATTCCATGCGCGAGAACCGGGACCAGGTCCTCGATAGCGCCATTGCGGATATTTTCGCTAAGTTTCCCTGACAGGTTCCGGCCCGGGCCTGAACGCATCAACGACGTATACGGCAATTACGCCGTATAGGGTCGCCAGGGCAAACATGAGCAAGCGGCTCCAGAACGCCACATTGGCGCTCGTGCCGCCCGTGCTGTCCATGACGGCGGGCGCGAGAATGACGATCATCGTCAGGTAGCCGTACGACCATGTCCCGGCATCCGCGTGCATAGCACGTCCCTGGAAGATCCGCGGCCCCATCACCAGCGCTCCCAAAGCGATGACGAGCGTGTACATGGAAAGCGTCGGCGCAACGCGCAGCAGCTGCCAGCCGATTATCGCGCCAACGCCACCGATAAGCGTGGAAGCAAGCAGCGATCGCCCCGCAAGCCGTGCACCTTCGTTGGTCGCCTGTTGACCCATCGATGCAACCTTGATGATGACCGGCACATACGCCGTGCTCGCGCTTGACAGCATGAACCAGAGCGCTACCGGGAAAACGATCAACAATGATCGAAACGCACTCCACCGTGCCTCGGCCAGGTCTGGCTCGGGCGCTGGCGGCGGCTTGACGGGTGTCGCCCCCTCCTCTGCCCGTGCCAGAGAGTCCGGGACCAGGACGTGCGCAATCCAGACAAATATCACTCCGATGATCGTGTTGATGCTGAATCCCTTGATCAGCATTAGCGCCACGTCAACGCTGACCGATCCAACGGCGGTGCTCAAACCAATGCCGACAGTGGCGAACGTGCCGAGCACGGCCGATCCCCCCTTGGCCGTGTAGTAGAAACTCCAGAACAACGCCAGTACCAGCAGCAAAACGCCGACCATCGGGTAGTTGAGAAGTGACGGCAGCAGCAACAGGCCTGCATAGAGCGACAAGGTCAGGGCCGCCACGAAGGCGATACCGGATTTCAGTTTCGGTGCCGGAAATGGCAGTGCCAGTATGAACATCGTTATCACCGGCGCGATGAACGACATTTCCCACGCGACGGCTTGCGAGAACCACAACGACGATGCAGTTCCGGTGGCGAGGCGAAGGATTCGGACGTGGGAGATGTCCATCAAGAGCGGCTCAATAGATGTAGGTGAATACGCTAAGGAGGCGCATCTTGATCCAGGCGATGGAGTTGAACAGGAAGCCGCCGCCCGTATAGACGATCACGGAAGCCTGTGCGCCGACGCGAATACCTTGCCGGTCCTCGGCGCTCGGCAATTCAAAATCGACGAGTACCGCAAAGCGCTGCGCATCACGCAGCCACTGCCGGTCGTTCTCGATCGTTGGCAGGCTACCCAACGGGGCCGAGTCGACATTGACACCAAATCCCGTCGTGCGGATCGTTCCCTTCACGACTTTGCCTGGCAAGGCGTCGAAAACTATGTCGACTTCGTCACCCGGTTTGATATTGCCGAGATTGTTCTCCGTGAAGTCCGCCTGCACCCAGATGTCGTGTGATGCGAGGAATGTCATCAACGGCGCGCCCGCATTCGCAAAATTGCCGCGGTCGACCCGTACGTCTGTCACGACGCCCTCGTCCGGGGCAAGAACCGATGTCCGGACCAGGTTGAGTTCGGCCTGCTCGAGGTTAGCCCGCGCCTGGAGGATACGAAAGTTAGCCTCGCCGGTCTCGCCGAGATCCTGGCGAGCCCGCTCGACGTTGGCGTCTGCTGCGCGCAACGATGCTTGCGCCGCCGCAAAGGTTGCCTCCGAGACTTCGACGCGTCGATCTGATATCGCGCCCGGATCTTCCTGCTTGATACGCCGCAAGCGTACGACATCCTGCTCGGCGCGCAGCAAGTTTGCTTTCGCCGACACCACCTGTGCCTCGGCGGCGTCGATGTTCGCGGTCGACGCTCCGGTTGCCTGACGCGCCGACTGCAGGTTCGCTTCTGCGGTTTCGACGGCCAACACATAGCGGTCGCGTTCGACCTGGAACAACAACTCGCCTGTCCCCACAGCCTGGTTCCGTGCTACCGGGACTTCGGTCACGGTTCCCGACACCTCGGCCGCTATCGGTATTACCAGCGCATTGACCCGGGCTTGTGATGTGTACGGCGTGATTCGGTCCGCAACGAGGTAGTAAATCATCAACACGCCGCAGGCGGCGAGAATGATCAACGTCCATTTGCGTACCGGATCCATCGGCGGTTTCTCGTTGGATTCGGTCGCCTCTTGCTCGTTTTCCCGAGTCTGTTCGTCAGTCATTTGAGTCTCTCATTGTCGTTCCGGCGGATTCTCGAGGACCTCTCCCCAGTTCGTTCGTTCCTGCATCTCCTGCCTGGTTGCCTCGTCGACGAACTCGGTGATTCCGGGCATTTGCCATCCGCCTCCGAGGCCACGATACAAGGCAACATAGCTGCGCAACACATTGCCCCGATTCGTCGCGTATCGTTGTTGTTGTGTGAACAATGACTGCTGGGCCTGGAGGACGCGCTCGTAATCGGCAAAGCCTTCCTGGAAACGTAACAACGACAACTTCGCCGCACGGCGCGCCGTCGCCACGCCTTCGGCAAGGATTCTGTCCTGCGCCCGGGTTCCCACGTACGATGCCATTGCGTCCTCGACCTCTCGAGCTGCCTGGATCACAGTTTCGCGGTATGCAATCAGCGCCTGTTGCAGTCGCGCATCCTGCACCCGGACGTTGTTGCGAATACGCCCGTAGTTGAAGAACGGCCAGACGAACGTCGGCCCGATCGAGTAGGCCACGCTGTCGGTATTGAACAGCTGATCCGCGCCGCTGTCGCCGCTACCGGTCGAACTCGTCCCCTCGGCGGCCGACAGGCCGATGTTGCCCGTCAGCGTGAAACTCGGGTAGAGATCGGCCTCGGCGACGCCTACAAGTGCATTTTGTGCCAGTGCCTGTAGTTCGGCACGCCGAACGTCCGGCCGCTGCCGCAGCATATTGGCAGGGATCCCGACGGACACCGAACCCGGTATCGGCGGTACGCTACCCTCCCCCTTCAGGATATCGTCGATGTCGCCCGGCGTGTGTCCGAGCAAGGCCGCCAGCGCATTCTTGAGTCGCTGGCGCGTCAGTTCGAGATTCGGGATAACGGCAGCCGTTCCGAGCAATTGTGTTTTTGCCTGTAGCGCATCCAGCTCGGAACTCGAGCCATTCCGAAAAAGCACTTCCGTAATTTCGAAGCTGCGCTCTTGTATCGCGTAGCTCTCCCTCGCGAGGCGCAACTGCTCTTCGGTCGAGCGTAGTAGCGCATAGATGTCGGCGACTTGTGCGGTGAGCAGCACCATCGCATCGTCGTAGTTGGCGATCGAGGCCAGTAAGTCCGCATCGGCCGCCTCGATGCCGCGACGGAAGCGGCCCCAGAAGTCGATCTCCCAGACAACGCTGGCGCCGAGATTGAACTCCGTAAACGATGTGTCGGCGGCCGCGGTATTTGCGGTGCTCTCGCTGATGCCGACCGCCGTGATGTCGCCGGCAAGTACCTGCTGCTGCGGGTATTGATTCCCGACTGCGATGTTAAGGCGAGCCTGCGACTCCATGACACGCAATCCGGCGATCTTCAGGTTGTTGTTCTCGATTCGCGCGGTTGCGATCAACTCGTCGAGCACCGGGTCACCGAGTGCTCGCCACCACTCGGCGAGTTCCGCCGCGTCAGTCTCGAATTCCTCGAGTTCAGCGTCCAGCCATGTCGGATTGACCGGCGCCTCCGGCCGCACGAAATCCGGTCCGACCGGGGCGCAGGCCGACAGCAACGCTGCCAGCGCAAGCGTTCCGTAACGGAGTAATCCGGGGTGGGCGCCCCGGTCAGGCTTCTGCGGGCTCAGTTTCCGGCTCATCCGGCGCCATCCATGCGACCAACAATTCATAGCCCAATGCAAGCACGACCGCGCCGATAAACAGGCCGATGATGCCTTGCGCGATAGCTCCGCCAATTGCCCCGATTAATATCACCAGCATCGGCGTCTCGACGCCTCGGCCCAGCAGCATGGGCTTCAGAAACGCATCACTCGCGCTGACGATGATCGCGTACACGAGGAAAATCGTGGCAGGCACCGGTTCAGCAACCGAAAACACCCAGAATGCGATTGGACCCATGATGAGAAGTGGCGGTAACTGAATAATCGCCAGCACGAGCACGGCGAAGGCCCACAGCCCTGCCGCTGGCACGCCGATCAAAACGAGCCCGACTGCGGACAGCAGTGCCTGGATGACGGCGACTCCCAGGACGCCCTTGACGACGCTGCGAATCGTCAGAATCGACATGTCGGTGAATCGATCGCCGTTCCTGGGGCCAACCAGGCTCGTCATGATATCCCGGGTCGCTTTACGGCCGCCCTTGCCCTGCATCAGCAAGGCACCCGCGATAATTGTCGAAAATATGAACTGGAAAACGGCAACAAACGTTCCCGTGGCAAAGCCAAACACACGCTGACCGAGAGCTCTGAGTTGGTCCTCGTAGTGATTGAGCGTCGCCTCGAGGTTATCCGCGGCCTCAGACCAGATCTCATGCGTCTTGGGGCCGATGACCGGCCAGTTGGCGACGTCCGGATCGGGCGCCGGCACACTGATCGTGCCGGCCCTGAGGTCTCCGCCCAATGCCTTGAGGCCCGCAATTGAAGACTCCGCGAGTAACCAGGTCGGGGCGATGATGATAGCCAGGCCGATGAGCGCGAATATAGTCGCCGACGTTTTGGCGCGGCCACCCAGTTTCGCGGTCAGAGATACGTGCAACGGATACACCGCAACGGCGATGATAACGGCCCAAACGACGATGCCGAGAAACGGCCTGACGATGTTGAAGCACCATACAAGCAACAACAACAACGCACCAATCTGCAGGAACGAAGCCATCGCATTCGAAAGGAATCGCTGATCTACTCGCGAACTGTCCGCACTTGTCATTCTGTTCTCCCTTTATTTTGTCAGTCGCTGCGCGTCTGCAACGTGCCCTTCCAGCTTCGTTGTACGACGGCGAACAGGAATGCCGTCGTCCAGCCCACGAGCATGATGCCGTTCAGGGCTTCAATGCCGCTAAGTACTCGCCACGGAGCCGCAAGCGTTATATCACCATAGCCCAGCGTCGTGAATGTGACGAACGAAAAGTACAACGCCGACTCGAGCGTCTCGAGTTCCTCAACGGTGACCAAAGACAAGTAGGCAATTGCCCAGATGCCGATCTCTATTGTGTGCAAGACGATGAGCACGATGACCGTTGACGTCAGAACGATCAGAGAGCGTTTGGTAGTCCACGGCTCATCGCCGAGCGCGTGTTTCACCCCAATATACCGAAGCCAGATAGTTGTGCCCCAGGCGTGAATCACAACCGTGATTGCAACAAGTGCCGCGCCGATCAGACTGAATTCAATCACCCGGACGACTCGCTACAGCAGGCCCAGGTGGCCAGCCAGTCGAATGCGCCGCCCGTGAGCAGCGCGAACGCCCTCCTCGCCCCTGGTCTTGTGGAAATCACTCTTGTGCCAGGGTATCGCCATCCAGATGATGGCGCTGACGACAAATACAAATATGGCTGATACCAGGATTGGCAGCCACAGGGCGACGATAGTCATAACAACCCCCCGGTTTTATTAAGATTCTTGTAGGGCCGAGACACATTCTAGCGCTATCGGATATGCTTGTCGCATGCTGATTCGATGGCTCCCGCTGCTCGCCGGGCTCGTGCCCTTCGTCGGCGTGCATGTTTGCTACGTGATCGCCATCGAGTTCGGTCACCTGCCGGCTTGCATTCCCTATCTTGACGGCTGTACGTCGATCAGCGCAACGGGCCGTTATCCACCGGCCAACCTCCTGTTTCGTGCGTTCGAGCTGCCATTCGCCGGGCTCCTGGTGGTCATCTGGTACCTCTCGGTCGAGTGGTTGCGAGCCCTGGAACCGGAACTGGGCAGGAAAATGGCGATCGCGATACTGGTCAGCGGCGTGACGGGCGCACTCGCGTTAATCGTCTACGTCACGTTCCTGGGCACGAGCGGGCCGGTCTACGAATTCATGCGGCGCTTCGGCATCTACCTCTACTTTCTCGGTACCATCCTGGCGCAATTATTCGTTGCCTTGTCACTCCGTGATGCCCGCAACACAGCGCTCGGCAAGCTGCCGGACGTATTGCTTTGGCTTTGCGTGTCGCCGTTCGCTCTCGGCCTTCTTAACCTGGCTCAAAAAGCCGTACTCGCACACGCAACGGCAGACGCCCTGGAAAATTCGATTGAGTGGTTCGCCTCGACGTTGATGCAGGCGTATTTCGTCGTGCTTTATTTTGCCTGGCGTCGTACCGGGTTTAAGACCGGTGTGACTGTCAGGTCACAGCTTCGCTGACATCAGGGGTATCGAGGTCGTCGTCGTCCTCTTTTTCCGGCGCGACTGAATAGTCGAGTACGCCGGTTGCGAGCAAATCAGTCGACGCCTGGGCGACTGAGAGTTCGGTTTCCACTTCCCGCAGCTTCACTTCTGACCTGACGTTTTCGGTAGCTCGGTCCGATAGTTCATGGCGCAGTTCGCGCGTCTTGATGACCGACTCTTTGAGGTCCTTCTTGAGTTCCTCAATGCGGCCTTGCTGATGCTCTATGACGCCGTCGCGCTTCTCGATGCCTTCGTTGGCGGTCTCGACCTCTTCCTCGAGCTTCTCCGCCTTTTCCAGCGCATTCGCGAGTTCGGTTTGCGCGATCCGCAATTCCGCGTCCTGTGCCCGTATGCGGTCGTCTCTCGGATCACGCTTTTTGGCGCGCTGGCCTGAGCCCATTCTCGAGCTGATGGCCGACAGTATCCACCCGAGCAGGAATGCTCCGACGGTCATCAGGATCAGGTTCTGCGGAAGTTCGACAAACATCGTCACATGATTATGCGCTTTGTCGAATCAGAAAAGGACAGGGTTCTCAATCTGTGCAAGCCTCGGGCGGGTCCAGTGGACCACATTCGACATTGAAAATGGGTGAGAATAATAGGTTATTTTTAATAAAAACAATTAATTATAGTAACTTTCTTACACTACTTATCACTATTTGCCGGTTTAGCGACGGCACCAGTGACGAACCTGTTCCGTGCGCAAGAACGCCTCTGCGTTCTCCCCTTCCAGCATCGCCAGCGTGCTCAACATGCCTGCCTGCGTGCAGGTGTCGGCGGCTACAGTGACTGAACGCGGTGCATCTTCGACCGGCCATCCGCTCCTGGGATCCAGAATGTGGCTGTAGCGAACTCCGTCGCGTAACAGGTACCGCCGCGCGTCGCCGCTGGTTGCCAAAGCGCCTGCTCGCAATTCGATGACCTTGTCGGCAGCAGGACCATGCTCGGCAACCGACTCAATTCCGACGCGCCAGCCCTGCCTCTCTGTCGGTGGGCGGGTGACTGCAAGGTCCCCTCCGAAATTCACCAACGCACTCTTTCCCGAGACGTCGCGTAGCTGTTGCGCCACCCGGTCGACCGCATATTCCTTGCCGATGCCGCCGAAATCAATCTCCATGCCGCTTTCCATCCAGACTGTCGGAGACTGCCAATCGACCCGGTGCCATCCCACCCGTTGCAACACGCGCTCGACGGTCTCCCTGGTTGGCAGGCTGTCGCTGCCGTCAAACTTCCACGCCTCGCGGAGGACGCCGGACGTTATATCGAACCGTCCATCGCTGAGTTCATAGAGGGTGTTGCCAAAATCAATCAACGACGCGGTCTCGGCATCGACATCGATGGCCTCGCCCGCTGCCGAATTGATCCGTGCAACGACATTGTCCGGGGCATAGCGACTGAACTTGTCTTCGACGCGCCAGGCCTCCGCTGCGGCGACTTCACTCAGGTGACGGGCTTCGTCGGTATCCGCTGTCTCGATGAGGATCTCGCACGGGCTTGCCATGGCGCTGAACCGGCCAGCCAGGCAGCCACTTCCTGATTCGACCCGGACCTCGCGTGCCGGCCCCCTACCGGCCACGTCGATTACCTCGAAAACCGGTAACTGAACTGGACGATCACCGCGTCCAGATCCGGATAGGTCTCTCGACCGATCTGGTTACCGATCAGCAGAGACGACGGTATCGTACCGTCTTGCTGATACAGTTCGGCGCGAATGCTCATCTCGTTGCCCTTATCGGTTTCCCAACCGAACTTGAGCCCGGCTGTGATTGCGTCGAATTCGCCGAGGCGGTAGTCCGACGACGCAAACGCTGGCAGTGGGTCGCCATCGACGAGACTTATCCTGTAGAAATCAGCCGCCGTTTGCGTGTAGAAGCGGAAATGCGGTTCGAGGTAGCTCGTCTCACCGAGAGGCCAGCGAAATCTTACATCGACTGTATGCGAATCGATTTCCCAGTCGTCGGTCATGTATCGATACGACGCATCCAGCACTTTGCCGTTCATGTAGTACTTCGTTTGACCGTAGAGGCTGTGCTTGGTCCGTTCATCGGGGCGGTTTTCAAATCGGAACTCGTGCGAAGGTCCTTCGGCGCCCGGCGCCGGAGTACGGGTTAGTGTGTCACCCGTCGTGCCGTCCACCAGGCTGAGGAACTTGTACGGGTCGGTGAGATACCCGCTGTTATCGCTGAACGAGTAGTTAAGCTGCACGATCATTCTTCGTGACACGACCTGCGTGACGCCAAGGACAATATCGATAACGTCCTTGTCCTCGTCACCGAGCTTGTTACTTGTGTCGCCGACGTCGAGCATCGGGGCAAACGCGATCGGCGTGCCGCCGACCGGGTCCCAGGAATCCTGCGACAGGGCCAGCCCCGCGGACAACGTGGTATTGCGATTATTGAAGTCCCGCGAAATGCTGCCGTTCAGGCCCAGGTGCAGGTAATCGTATTCCTTGGAGCCGCTGAAGCCGACGCTGGTCTTCCACAGCCTGCCGAGGGGCTGCTCCCAGCCGACCGTGAGAGCGGCACGTGTGTCCTTGAAAGTGTCGTCGAGGGGCAGCGCGCCGGCGGGAATAGTGTAAATAGAATCGCCCGACGGTCGAGTAAACGTTTGCGGTACATCCTGTCGAATGGCGCCATTGGGCGTAGCGCCGGTCAATACGTCGACGGTCAGACCGATGCTGAGGCTGCGATCGTCGACGAGGAGACGCTTGGCCAGGAAACTAAGACTGATGTCTTCGACGCGGTCATCAGCCTCGCCGTAATAGAGCAGCGCCGAATTGAAGTCCCAGTTCGGATCTTCCTCCGCCTGCACGGGCGCGGATGCGCCGGAACCAAGCAGAGTGCACGTTGCAGCAGCAAGCGCTGCCGACACCGACTTCGAATTTCGATCTTTCATGGTCATGACCTTAATTGCAGCCGCAACCGCCGCCACCGAAACCACGGCCGCCGCTTGATGCTTCCTTGCTGAAGTAGATGTGATCATCGGTTGCCGCTTCGATCGCATCGGTCGTCAACTGCATCTCGTCTTTCGCGAGTATGTCCCGCTCCCAGGGTTCCACGCCCATCGACGTGCAGCCGCTTGCCAACGTAGCCATAACCGCAAGAATGCCCAGATTTTTCTTATTCATCTTCAGTTCCGTTTTGAGCCAACGCGCTCAAGATAGCCGCTTCGTACTCGGCCTGCTTTTTGACCTTGAATCCCAGGTGCTGGTCGACGATCTTGCCATTGCGGCCAATCACGTAGCTGCTCGGCATTGCCATGACTTCGAATTGCTTCGCGAGCGCCTTTTTCTCGTCATACACGATCTTGAAAGAGGACGGAAATTCAGCCAGAAATCGATCGGCTTCGGCGCGCTCGAGGTCCAGGTTGACGCCTACGATGACGAGGCCCTCATCCGCGTACTTCTCGTGCATCGTGTTGAGCCAGGGGAATGACCGCCGGCACGGCACACACCAGGAAGCCCAGAAATCCAGCACAACCACCTTGCCCGCATAGTCATTCGGGTCGAAGTCAGCGGCGGACGCCGGTTGCGCCGGCAACGCCAGTTGCACGACCAGCAGGCACGCAAACAATGTCAGGAGTCCTCGCAAACGGAGGCTGGTCTTTCTATCGAGTTTCACTCAAATTCACCTTCCCAAGCACGCTCAATGCTCCCAAGCCGGTTCGGCCCCGCGTATAGGGGTTTCTACCTATGTCTCAGAATAATCGGACAGCGATTCTGCCAAAAAATGCCGCTTGATTCAGCCGCTCAGGAGGTATCGGTAAACACGGTCCGGAAAGTCGGTAAACAGGCCGTCGACGCCGAGCTCGCCCGTGAAAAAATGCACCATGTCTTCGAAGCAGAGAAATCCCGAAGGCAGATCGTCAGCCCGGAACGTGAACGGGTGCACCAGCAACCCCGACTGGTGGGCGCTCTCGGTGAGCCCGGTCGATGCGGGCTTGCCGGCGACAGGATCGATCGTGTACAGCTGTTCGACCCATGGGCCGATTGCGTCAACAGTGTCCGCGAGTTCGGCCAGTCCCGGTTTCGACTTGAGATGATCATAGTCGGTTGCAGTTTCAGCCCAGCGGTTCTCGCCGATCAGCTGCACCAGCCGCAATCGGCAGTCGAGTTCGTTGCGGACGCGTCGTAGTTCACCGGCATCGAAACACTGCAGGAAGATCGGATCATCCGCGTTCTCATAACCGTGTTCTGCAAGGATCTGAAGAACTGCAACGGAAATGTCGAAACCTTCCTGGCGATGCCAGTGTGGTCGCTTGATTTCGGGATAGACGCCCGTCCTCCCCCCTGTTGCCTGGTTAAGGCCCGCCACCAGCGTCAATTCCTCGGCGAGAGTGTGAATCCGGAAGCGACCGGTGCGAGCTGGAAACCGGCCCGAAAAGACGGCTTGACCGGCGCTATCAAGGCGTTCCGTTACATTCAGAGAGCGTAATTCGTCGAGGTCGAAGTCGCGCACGTAGTAGCGGCCATCCTCGCGCGCGCGGTCCGGATATCGATCGGAGACGTCCGTGACACGATCGACGTGAATATCGTGCAGGACTACAAGTTCATTGTCCCGTGTGGCTACCACGTCCTGCTCGAGGTAGTCCGCATGCATCGCGTAGGCCATGGCCTTGGCCTGCAAGGTGTGCTCGGGCAGGTAAGCTGAGGCGCCACGATGGGCAATGATTGCGACCATTACGATAAATTACCTTAATAATTATCTATAACTTACTAATTATTCTTCAACTTCACCATCTGCATCCCAGCCCGGGAAGTCAATTGTCTCCCACCGCGCAGTGTCTTCGCCGCGTGCCTGCCGTCGCAGCGCGTCAACGATTTCGCGGTCATTCCACTCGATGTGCTCCTTAACACGCTTGACGACGGCCGCCGGTGTTTCTGCAAGACCGCCGAATGGGCGAATCGCAATCATTGGTTTGTGATTTGCATCGGCCGCATCCATCAGGAAGCGGGCCATACTCTCCTTTTCTTCGTACAGGCTCGGCAGCACGATGACAGCCTCGCATTCCTTGAGTTGCGCGATGAGTTCTTCCTTGATGGCCTCGATGCCGCCAGATCCCGGAACGTTGTCCGGCTTGCTCATGTTGAGGTAGAAAAAGCGATCGACGCTTTCAATGAACTCGAATACGCGCAGGTAGTCTTCAGTCTCCTGGAACGCGTGCGTGACGAACACTCGAATGGGATTGCTCTCCGACACAATCTGCTCCTGTAATTCGGCCGGTGGGCTGATTCTAGCTGTTTCGCGCCGCCCTCGCGCGACCGGAATCACGATTGCATTATCCGGTTTGCATGTCGGTGGTGATTCGGTATCGTAGCCACGCGCATGCGACTCCTTCTCTACAACATACGATATGCCGTCGGCGGCGGCGCCAGCATGCATATGCCATTACCGGGCGCCGGGTACGTCCTTGGAAACCAGAGCGTGCTCCCGGATATCACTCGCTTTATCAAGACTGTCGATCCGGATATCGTCGGACTGATCGAGGTTGATACGGGCTCGATCCGCAGCCGCATGGTCAACCAGGCAGAAAAAATTGCCAGCGACCTGGGTATGAACACCTCCTACGAAACGAAGTACGGTGAGAAGTCGATCAACCAGATTCTGCCCATCGTGCGCAAGCAGGGTAACGCCTTTATGGCTGCGCAGCGCGTCCACGGTGAGAAATTTCATTATTTTGAAACCGGTATCAAGCGACTGATCATCGAACTCGAGATGGAGGAGTTCGCGGTGTTTCTTGTGCATCTGTCGCTCAAGTACCGCCACAGGCACCTGCAGTTGCGTCATCTGCACGACCTCATCGAAAAGACGGAGAAGCCCGTCATCGTTGCCGGTGATTTCAATACCTTCTGGGGCGAGAATGAGATCTACCTGTTCATGCGTGCAGCCGGTCTCACATCCGCAAACGTGGATAGTGTGCCCACGTATCCGAGCCGTGCACCGCGCAAGGAACTGGATTTCGTGTTGTACCAGGAAGGTATCGAGGTGCAAAAACTGGAGATTCCCGACATCCGTTTGTCGGATCACCTTCCGCTAATTTGCGATTTCGAGGTTACGAGAACGTCATGAACCAACAACACTGGACATCGGAAACCGATGCTAACGGCATCGCCTGGCTGTGCATTGACAAGGCTGATGGTGGCGCCAATGTTTTGTCCGGCGAAGTTCTAACCGAACTCAACGCGATTATCGAGCCCCTCGCCGCCGAGCCACCAAGCGGAGTAGTCATTCACTCGGGCAAACCCAGTGGCTTCGTCATGGGCGCGGACATCAATGAATTCACGACGATCCAGAATCCGGATCAGGCCTACAGTCTGATCCGACTTGGCCAGCAGGTATTGGACAAGCTCGAGGCCCTGCCCTGTCCCACCGTCGCCGCAATCAATGGTTTCGCACTGGGTGGCGGCCTGGAACTCGCTATGGCTTGCGACTATCGCCTGGCGCTCGCTTCCGACAAACGCATACTCGGGTTGCCCGAAGTGCAACTCGGAATTCATCCGGGCTTTGGCGGTACCGTTCGCGCTGTACAGATTGCGGGAGTACGGCCGGCCATGCAATTGATGCTGACCGGCAAGCCGATCAATGTCGCCAAGGGGCGTCGCATCGGCCTGATTGACAAGGTCACGGATGAGGACAACTGGCGCAAGGCAGCGAGCGAACTGATCACCGCTGCCCCGGCGAAACAACGCGCACCTTTCATGGAGGCAGTCCTCAACCTGCCTTTCTTGCGGCCGTTGATTCGCTCGATGCTGGTGAAGCAGGTTGCCGGCAAGGCGCGCAAGGAACATTACCCTGCTCCTTACGCGATCATCGATCTCTGGTCGCGTCACGGTGCTTCCACGCGCACGGGCTACGAGGCCGAGGCACGTTCGATCGCGGACCTGATGTGCACGAGCACCTCACGCAATCTGGTGCGAGTGTTCTTTCTGCAAAACAAGCTGAAGAGTCAGGGTGCAAAATCGGCGCCGAAGGTTGCGCACGTTCACGTCGTCGGCGCCGGCGTAATGGGTGGCGATATCGCCGCGTGGTGTGCACTTCGTGGTCACACCGTGACTCTGCAGGATCGCGAACAAAAGTACATCGACCCGGCACTCGAACGTGCCGTCAAGCTTTTCCGCAAGCGAATTCGCACTGATGACGATCGCGCAGCAGCGACGTCACGCTTGCAAGCCGACGTCGGCGGCGCCGGCGCCGCAAAAGCGGACCTGGTTATCGAGGCCATCTTCGAGAACCTGGAAGCCAAACAGGCGCTGTATGCGGACCTGCAATCAAAGATGCGGCCAGAGGCGTTGCTCGCTACCAATACTTCGAGTATTAGGCTCGAAGACCTGCGAACGGACCTGGTGGCGCCGCAGCGTTTCATCGGTCTGCACTTTTTCAATCCGGTTGCGATGCTGCCGCTGGTCGAGGTCATACGCTGCGATGACACGGAGCAGGATGCGCTCGACATCGGCTTCGGCTTCGTCAAAGGCATAGGCAAACTGCCTCTTGAATGCATGAGCTCGCCGGGATTTGTCGTGAATCGTATTCTCGCGCCGTACATGGCCGAGGCTATGGAACTCGCGGAGTCGGGCGTGCCACTGGATATCATCGATCGCGCCGCCGAGACATTCGGTATGCCAATGGGTCCGGTAGAGCTCGTCGACAGTATCGGCATCGACGTTGCGCTGCACGTCTCGCAAGTGCTTGGGGCCGCCATGAACCGGCCAGTGCCGGAGAAACTCGCGGAAATGGTCAAAGCCGGTCAGCTGGGTCGCAAGAGCGGTCAGGGCTTCTATCGCTGGGAGGAAGGCAAGGCGATCAAGGCCCGTAGCGAATTTTCAGGAGCAACCGCCGAGATCGAGGACAGGCTTATCCTGCCGATGGTCAACGAGGCTGTTGCCTGCCTGGATGACGGTGTCGTCAATGACGCCGACCTGCTGGATGCGGGGGTCATATTCGGCACTGGATTCGCGCCATTCAGGGGCGGACCCCTCAACTACGCGCGCGAGCGCGGCATCGAAATGACGATCGCGCGTCTCGACGAGTTCACGGAACGCTATGGGCAGCGGTTCACACCTCACCAGGGCTTCGCGAGGCTTTGATCACGTTTTGGCAGCTGCGCGCCCGCAAACTGTGCGCCGCTTCACGCTGCGTGCAAGCGGGTGTATCGGAAGTCGTTGAATTGAAGGTAGAATACGGGCGGCTGACGGGACTTGGCCGCTGACCCACGCGGGTCCGGCAGCTTCTCTTCGCGGCAATAATCAAACATCAAAATGACGATGAACTGCGACAGGACGAGTAATGACGAATGAGCAGGTAAGCACGGAGCTGCTCCAACGATTCTCACCTCTGGATGGTCTCAAACGAGACAATCTGGCGGCGCTCGCTCGCAAGGTCCAGGTCCGCGAATTGTCGCCAGGGCAGGTGCTGTTCAAGGAAGGCGATACCGAAAAGCGCACGATCTACATCGTTTCAGGCATCCTGGAACTCGTCGACCAGGGCAAGGTGACCGAGACGATTGCAGGCGGTGGTGACTCTGCCCGGAACCCTGTCTCACCTATCTTTCCGCGGCGGGTATCTGCCAAGGCGCGCGACCGCGTGCAGTTCATCTCGATCGACAGCGACTTGCTCGATGTGATGCTGACCTGGGACCAAACCGGAACCTACGAGGTGTCCGAGTTGGCGGGAGAGGAGCAAGGCGGCAACGAAGACTGGATGACGATGTTGTTGCAGACCAAGGCCTTTCACAAGATTCCGCCGGCGAATATCCAGGCGATCTTCATGCGCATGCAACAGATCAACTACAAGGCCGGCGACGTCATACTGAAACAAGGTGCCGAGGGCGACTACTTCTACGTACTGACGCGCGGCAGTGCGCTGGTAACGCGCGAGACACCGCTGTCCAAGGACGGCATCAAGCTCGCTGAATTGCGGGTCGGTGACACATTTGGTGAGGAAGCGCTGATTTCGGACGCCAAGCGCAACGCCACCGTGACCATGGTCACGGAAGGCGGCGTCATGCGCCTGGGCAAGGACGACTTCAAGAAGCTGCTCAACGAGCCTATGCTCGATTGGGTCGACTATGAACAGGGGCAACAAATCATCCAAAGCGGCGGCCAGTGGCTGGATGTCCGGCT
>Ga0209578_10000869_pt1 | contig 31808 bp, 28 predicted proteins | sample tdAd472_FD_187127 | JGI IMG/M metagenome (GOLD analysis project Ga0209578, IMG submission 187127) | Marine sediment microbial communities from the Atlantic coast under amendment with organic carbon and nitrate - tdAd47.2 (SPAdes)... | ecosystem: Environmental > Aquatic > Marine > Coastal >...
CAATATTGATCACTTCGTAAACCGGCAAGGATTTCCCCCTCGATTGCAGCAGTTCCTGTAATTGCGTTTTAGGGTCCTTGAGATTTGTCTGGGTCAGGGTGTCCAGCCGCTCAGAGAACCATGCAAGAACTGCCTTTTCACAGGCTGACATGCCGCCATCCAGATAAATTGCACCGATAATGGCTTCGACGGCATCTGCCAGGATCGATTCCCGGCGGTGGCCACCACTTTTCATTTCACCACCACCCAGTTTCAGGTGTTCACCTATACCAAGTTCCCTTCCCACCTCAGCGAGAGTCTTGCCTTTAACAAGGTTGGCTCTGTAACGGCTTAGATCACCTTCATTCGTGTCGGGAAGTTGCTGGTAGATGGCGTGGCCGATAATAAAGTTAAGCGCGGCATCACCCAGAAATTCTAGCCGTTCATTATTGTTGGCGCCGTAACTACGGTGCGTTAACGCAAGTTCAAACAAGGCCTGATCCTGAAATTCATAGCCTATGCGCTTGAGTAGTCGTTGTTTATTGATATTCACTCGGAATTATTTGGAGGTATCGTAAGAATTTTTGAATTTTACGACCACATCAACGTTACCCATGAAGTTGATTCGTTTTTCATAGTCGAGGGTGACCGAAGTATGGGTCTTATCCCGGATGATTTTTACATCTCTCATATCCATATCTCGGACATTATTGATATCAAAATTATCGGCAAGTTTTCTTCTGATCTGTTTGTCTGTAAGCGTATGAATATTTTCATCAGCCAACGATTCGATGGCCGCGCTGACAAATGAATTATCCAGATACAACGGACCAAGCTTCAGCCCTGCTGTGATAATGAACCCGGCAATGGCAAGTACACACAACCCGCCCAATACAGTAACGCCCTGTTGCTTATGCTGCTTCATTTGCGTCTCTCCAAAGTCATCCCGACGGATATTACTGAATTTTTCCAATACGGTCGAAACTGGGTAAAGTCCCCAAGGACTCCCAGTGCATCCAGATTATCACCGCTTTACCAACAATATTCTTTTCTGGAACCGGCCCCCAGACACGACTATCACTGCTGTTATCACGATTATCGCCCATCATGAAATAATGTCCCTCTGGAACAATATATGCAAAATTTCTACCCAGTGGGCCTGGAACTATATTTTTTTGGATCCTGTGCACCACATCGCCAAGAGCCTCATCATTGATAATAAAACGTGAATCGGTCGAGGCGCCCTCTACAGCAACCTGTTGAGCTGGCTCACCGTTAACAAACAACTGGTTGTTCACAACACTCACCTCATCACCAGGCAGGCCAATCACCCGCTTGATAAAATAGCGATCATCCTTCGGTGGAAAAAATACCATGACATCACCACGTTTGGGCTCATTCATCGGTAATATTTTGGTGCCGGTAATTGGCAGGCGTACCCCATAGGTAAATTTATTGACGAGAATGAAGTCACCCACCTTCAAGGTTGGAATCATTGAGCCTGAAGGAATCTGGAATGGCTCAAAAAGGAATGAGCGAAGTACAAACACCAGCAGTAATACCGGAAAAAAAGAACCACTGTATTCAATCCAGGTAGGTACCGGTTGATCGGGAAGACGTTTTTTCGACAGGAACCACCGGTCTGCAAACCAAACCAAGCCGGAAACCAGCACAAGAATGAATAATACTAGTGGAAAATCAAAATCCATGAATCACCTCAACTATCCGTTTTTAGCACGGCAAGGAATGCTTCCTGGGGAATTTCTACGCTACCAACCTGCTTCATGCGCTTTTTACCCTCTTTCTGCTTTTCCAGCAGTTTTTTCTTACGAGTCACATCACCACCATAACATTTTGCGGTGACATTTTTGCGCAAAGCCTTAACCGTAGTCCTGGCGATAATATGACCGCCAATGGCAGCCTGAATGGCTACATCAAACATCTGCCTGGGAATCAATTCACGCATTTTTTCCGTTAACTGACGGCCCTTAAATTGGGAGTTGTTGCGATGGATGATGACAGCAAGTGCATCTACTTTATCGCCATTGATCATGACATCAAGCCTAACCAATGGTGCCGGCTGAAAGCGTGTAAAGGAATAATCGAGAGAGGCAAAACCTCGGCTTACTGATTTCAGGCGATCAAAAAAATCCATCACGACTTCACTCATCGGCAGTTCATAAGTCAGGGAAACCTGACCACCCACAAACTGCATGTCTTTCTGAACCCCCCTTTTTTCCACACAGAGGGTAATGACATTACCGAGATAATCCTTGGGAACCAGAATACTGGCTTCACACATCGGTTCACGCATTTCGTCAATATATGCGGGATCCGGAAGGTCCGATGGGTTGGAAATATAAATAACGGAACCATCGGTCTTGAGTATTTCATAGACTACAGTTGGCGCCGTCGTGATCAGATCGAGGTCGTACTCACGTTCCAGGCGCTCCTGGATGATTTCCATATGGAGCATGCCAAGGAAGCCACAGCGGAAGCCAAAACCCAAGGCATCAGAGCTTTCCGGCTCATAAAACAATGACGCATCGTTCAGTGTCAGCTTGGCAAGCGCATCACGAAAGTCTTCAAAATCATCAGAACTGACGGGAAACATGCCCGCATATACCTGTGGTTTAACTTTCTGAAAACCTGGCAAGGCCGGGACATTCGGTGTCTGGCTATGGGTGAAAGTGTCACCAACCGGTGCACCCTGAATGTCCTTGATCCCGGCCACGACAAAGCCCACTTCGCCGGCTTTTAATACACCGGTTTCCTTATGTTTCGGGGTAAATACCCCGACGCTGTCGACAACGTGAGCCTTGCCAATCGATTTGGCAACGACCTTGTCTTTCACCCGGAGTGTTCCCTGGGTAACTCGAACCAGAGAAACCACACCCAAGTAGTTATCAAACCACGAGTCAATGATTAGAGCCTGCAATGGTGCATCGATATCTCCTTCCGGCGCCGGGACTTTTGCTACCAGCTCCTCCAGAATATCGTCAATGCCCAGGCCTGTTTTGGCACTGCAACGCACTGCATCATGGGCATCGATGCCGATAATATCTTCTATCTCAGCAATCACCTTGTCTGGATCGGCCTGCGGCAAATCCATTTTGTTCAAGACCGGAATCACCTCGAGTCCTTGGGCAATCGCGGTATAACAGTTGGCAACTGACTGGGCTTCAACCCCCTGCCCGGCATCCACGACCAACAAAGCCCCTTCACACGCCGCCAGCGAGCGGGAAACTTCATAGGAAAAATCCACATGGCCAGGCGTATCAATAAAATTGAGCTGATAGGTTTTGCCATCTCGCGCCGTGTAATCAAGGGTCACACTCTGGGCTTTGATGGTGATACCGCGCTCTCGCTCAATGTCCATGGAATCAAGCACCTGGGCAGCCATCTCACGTTCTGAGAGGCCTCCGCAAACCTGAATAAAACGGTCTGCAATGGTGGACTTTCCGTGGTCAATATGGGCGATGATGGAAAAATTTCGGATGTGACTGAGGTCTGACACGCTACTTATTCTGCTAGGGGACAGGGTTTGTCCGAGGGTTAAATTCAGGCCGTGCAGTCTAGCGTATTTACCTATGACACGCCATGAAATGAGCGATTACCTGAATAGAATACTATGGGCATTTGCTGTTACCGGAAACTGAGCTTTATTCAACCTCATTCAAGGGGGTGGGTTCCGGCAACTCACCAATATTGACGATCAGAGACAGGGGTTTGGCATCCCGGAGAATGTCCACAACCACCTTATCACCGGGTGAGAGCATGCCCGTCACCTGTGGGAGATCACCGGGCTGAAATATGGCTTCTCCATTCAACTTAAGGACGATGTCCCCTGCCATGATCCCCGCATCTGCTGCAGGACTGCCTGGTTGAACCTGGGCGATAAATGCGCCGAGATTCTGGTTGCGGCCTGAAGATTTCATCAAAGACGCATCGACAGACTGCACATACACACCCAGCCAACCACGCGCCACCCTACCAGTCGTTCTCAGTTGATGTATGACAGAGGTAGCGACTTTCGAAGGAATGGCAAAGGACAAGCCAATAGAACCTCCACCAGGTCTGGAGAAAATCTGGGAATTGACGCCGACCACCCGGCCTTCCAGATTAAGCAATGGTCCACCAGAGCTACCCGGGTTAATGGCCACGTCGCTCTGAATAAAAGGCACATAACTATCCCCGCCTGCAGTCGGAATACTGCGCCCTATGGCACTAATGATTCCTGCACTGGCCGTGTAATCCAGACCAAAAGGGGCACCAATGGCGATCACCCACTGCCCGACTTTGATCGTTTCTGGGTCCGCAAACTCCAGAACAGGAAGATCTGTCTCATCGATTTTAAGCAGCGCCAGATCTGATCGGGCATCAACACCAACCACCTTGGCGTCATACACACGATGATCTATGAGCTTAACAGTGATATAGGCGACATCCTGCACAACGTGCTGATTCGTCAGCACATAGCCATCTTCTGAAATGAGAAAGCCTGAACCCGTACCAGGAACATTACCGTCACGATTGGGGCCATGTTCAAAAAAATCCTGATAGGTGCCAGACGACGGGGAAACACCCATGGCCATTTGCCCGGAATAGGTGTCGATGCGAACAACAGCGGGAGATGATTCGGTAATAAGCTGGTTAAAGTCTGGCCAGCCGTGCCCTAATGCGCCGGCTGAAAAACAAACGGCGAGAACATAGGCCGACCTGACGAACAAACTATGAAACATCAATATCTCCCACTGGCATGGGCAATGGCGACAACGTTACACCAGTTCTATAGCGGGCAAGTGCGCCAACAATTGTGGTTGTATCCGTATATTATTTTTATTGATCAGCGAATGTAGTCTGGCGATTAAGCCTCCACCAAGTAGACCAAGCAAGGCACCCATAGCAACAAAAACGTCTGAGGTGGAAAACATAGCAGCCAATACTGCCCCTGTTACCAACATCAACAGGGGTAAAAAATAAAGTAGCAAGGTCCCCCGTACCAGAACATCTTCAGGGATACCAATAACGACCTGATCGTTAGCTTGGATATCTTTCAGGTCACATTCGCCGGGTAACACCCTGATAACTGCCGAGTTTCCCACAAAGCGTGCCAACACACCCTGTCCACACCCCTTTTGCACCGCACATACGTGGCATGCAGAGCGCTGGACAGTCTCTACCCAGAGACCATCATTTTCGAGTGCAACTACTTTGCCGGTTTCCTTAATCAAGGCGGCGCCTACTCCAGTAAAATTATCTGGCACTATAACCCAGCCCTATGGGCTGGTCATGGCCATACTTAGGGCGTTGACTGTCGAGGGGAAACAGATTGGGCCACCAGCTTGGCAGTTTCAACGGGTATTTCACCGACAACGCATATGGTGTAGTGGCGCCCGTCAACGGTAACCCGCGACAGGTAGGCCACTGTCGCCCCTCTCTGAGCTTGCATCTGAGGCAGACTAGCTGGCATCTCAGAGTCGATAAAGAGTGAGAAAACTGACAGACCATCTGTGTAAATCAGCGTTTCCCTTGTGTTGTCCTGTGTAAGTTCAAGTCCTGCCATCGTATAACCGGGAGGTAGCCAACCTGCACGCCATGCTCCTGACTGTCTGTCTGGCATGCCTCCCCTGTTCAGACAATTTGATTTGCCCGGAGAAACAACGTGCATGGAGTCGCTGGAAGCCAATAAATCTTCAGCGTTCACGGTGTTACCGATATTGATATCCACATATTGAAAACGCTCCAGCACACGATTTTTGTTGCCGACCAAAAGCGACTGCAGCAGCAACCCAGTCTCTTTATCAATCCCAAGAACATAGCCATATCGGTGTTCATCTTTGGGAACAACATGAAGAACCGCGACATCCCGTCCAGCCACACGGTCGTCGGATTTTATCTGTACGCTGTAGTAGTTGTTGAGTGTTTGCTCAGGAATAGTAGCAAGGCTGGCGGCATTACCGCGCAATATGGCATTACCCATATGTTCACAGTTCACATCATTGCCGCGATGTAGAATTTCCTGCTTGGGACCACTTAGGAGAACCAGGCGCTCGACCTCGCGATCATCCTGGATAGCATGAAAAACTTTGACAGTTTTCAGAGTGCCGCCATGCTCGTAAGTGAATATTCCGGTGTAATCGAGCTGACGGTTTGCTTCAGCCATCCTCTGGAGCAGTTCTCCTCCAGAGGTTTCAGGTTCTATGGCGTATACATGTGTTTGCAATAAAACACTGGCAAGGATAACGACAAAACACCTTGGTAAACGCATACAACGTCTTAAAATCAATAGTCCTGACTGGCTGGCATGCGTGCGAAGGGCAGCATTCCCTGATTGGTATTAAATGCCGCGTGTTCCGTATGACGTGTCATCAGCTTGTTGAGATAGGCCTGAACCTGCTCGCGAGTCACATCATCGGGCACGACTTCTTGAACAACAATAACAGGCTGGGGTGAACGGTAACCATCGGACTCAGTGCTGGCACTGACATTGCGTGCGGTGACTGCGGGAATGCCAAAGTCAGCAGCTGTTCTCAGTTGAGGATTAACAAAATTCATCTGTACGTCATCCACCGAGGCTACAGGGGCCGTAACCGCGCTGGGTTGACTGTATTGTTGAACACCGAGAACTGCTAATGCGGCTACAGAAGCTGCTATTGCAAAACGTCCCAGAGGCTTGGCCATACGGGAAACTGCAGCCCGGGCTCCATGTGTTGGCTCATCATCGAGTGCGGCCCGTATTGCAGCCGAGTAGTCGGTTATCTGTACCGGCAAGTCTCTGCGCATGGCAGAAGCGGCAAGTTGATAGCGACGCCAAGTGTCGCGAAGCTCATCTGATTCGGAAGTCACTTTAAGTGTTCGGTGAAACTCCAGCTCATCGGTTTCACCATCCATTAGTGCCGAAAGAGACTCTTTTTCGCGCATGTTATGGTCACTCATACTTAACCTGCCTTATTTGCGGTTATTGTTAGTCTGCCACACCGAGTAGCAGCGCACTACAATTATCGCTTCCTAGCCATGTACAACGCTTACCGAGTCTGGAAGTCACTGATAAGACCAAAAGATTATAAAAAGGTTCAAACCTAAAATGGTTAGCCTTCCAACAATCTTATTTTCTCATCAATCGCCTCTCGCGCACGGAAAATACGCGACCTCACTGTACCTACCGGGCAATCCATCACCTCGGCAATTTCCTCATAACTGAGACCCTCAAATTCCCGTAAAGTTACCGCTGTTCTAAGATCTTCAGGTAGATTTTTTATGGCCTGGTCCACCGCGATTTCCAGTTCATCTCTGTATAGAAGATTTTCTGGTGAATCAATGTCACGCAAGCGCTCGCTGCCTTCATAAAAATCGGCTTCTTCTGCATCCACATCACTGGCCGGCGGTCGCCGGTTTTTGGCGACCAGATAATTTTTCGCTGTATTAACGGCAATGCGATACAGCCAAGTGTAAAAAGCACTTTCCCCACGGAACTTTGCCAGTGCTCGGTAGGCCTTGATGAACGCCTCCTGTACGACGTCGTTCACCTCATCAAAGTCCTTGATATAGCGGCTGACAATCGCATGTACTTTGTACTGGTATTTCATGACCAGCAAATCGAAGGCACGCTTATCACCCTTCTGAACACGGGCGACTAAAAGCTTGTCACTGTCTGCTGCCTGCTCGGCTTCCATAACTACTCCACTAATTACCCACGTGCCTTCAGGCAATTGCTAGACAATCGCAATCATAAATAGTTCGTGGGACGCAGATGCCAGCTGCACCTGTATTCATTTTTAGCCCGCTATACTATCATGCCAAATTATCCATTCTAGGACTTAGTTTCGTCGATGAAGAAAACGCACCACCACGATGTGTTGGTAGTTGGCAGTGGTGCGGCTGGCATGACAGTTGCCCTGCAATTAGCCGACAAATACCGCATTGCCCTTCTCAGCAAAAGTGCTCTTAAGTCTGGCTCCACCTGGTATGCCCAGGGAGGCATAGCTGCCGTTTTCGACAACGAGGACTCCATTGAGTCACATGTTCAGGATACCCTTATTGCCGGCGCGGGACTCTGCCACGAGGACACTGTCCGCTATACGGTAGAACAAGGACCAGAGGCCATTCGCTGGCTGGTCCAACAAGGGGTCAAATTCACATTAAACAGCGATAACGACGACTACCACCTCACCCAGGAAGGTGGTCACAGCCATCGTCGCATCCTGCATACAGCGGATGCCACAGGGCGCGAAGTTTCTTCTTCATTGGCTGATCAGGTGCTGCAACATCCGTATATTGATGTCTACGAAGACCACACTGTAGTGGACCTCATTACCCAGGCCGACAGCAACTCCAGCCGTGTACGCTGTACCGGCGCGTACGTGCTTGATAACGGTAACGACCATGTTTGCGTCTTTCAGGCCAAAGTAGTGGTACTGGCTACGGGGGGTGCCAGCAAGGCGTACCTCTATACCACCAACCCGGATGGTGCATCCGGCGATGGCATCGCTGTAGCCTGGCGCCGTGGCTGTCGGGTTGCCAACATGGAATTTAACCAGTTCCACCCCACCTGTCTCTACCATCCCAGCGCCAAAGCTTTCCTGATTACCGAAGCACTTCGTGGCGAAGGGGCACAGCTAAAGCTTCCCAATGGGGAGCGGTTTATGGACAAATTCCACCCCAGCGGTGAGCTGGCTCCTAGAGATATCGTAGCAAGGGCCATTGACCATGAGATGAAGCGTCTCGGTAGTGATTGCCTGTTTCTTGATATTTCTCACCGTTCGGAAGAATTCCTGGAAAGCCACTTTCCCACCATCAAGGCCAAGTGTCTGAGCTATGGCATTGATATCACCAGGGAACCCATTCCTGTGGTCCCAGCCGCCCACTACACCTGTGGCGGTATCATGGTGAACAAAAGTGGCCAGACCGACCTCTGGAACCTGTATGCGATTGGCGAAACCGCGTTTACCGGGCTACACGGTGCCAACCGTATGGCCAGTAATTCCTTGGTGGAATGCGTGGTCTACGGTCAGGCTGCTGCACAGGCCATTCGCGACAGTATCGAGAATATCGACGAACCGGAACCAGCACGGGCATGGGATGAAAGCCGGGTCACACACTCTGATGAAGATGTGGTGATCTCTCACAACTGGGATGAGTTACGCCGTTTCATGTGGGACTACGTCGGCATCGTCCGTACCCGCAAACGACTGGAGCGCGCCCACCACAGGGTTAAATTGCTGCAAAAGGAAATTCAGGAGTACTACACCAATTACAAAATCAGCCGCGATCTACTGGAACTACGCAACCTGGTCCTGGTGGCGGACCTGATTATCCGATCTGCAGAACAACGCACCGAAAGCCGGGGCCTGCACTACACGCTGGATTATCCGAAAACGTCCGATATCGCCAAGGACACCATTATGGTGCCCATCAATTTTGCCGCTCAAAACGTGATTGTTCGGAAGAACTAACGCCAACCAGTGTCAGTCTCTGTCGCAAGTGCCTTTGTGCTTCCTGACTAACACTATCTGGGAAAATGAACAGCCGATGACTTTGCCCTTCGCGGAGAAATACAAGCTGTATGAGGCCCGGAAAAATCAGGTAACTCTGTAGTTCAACCTCACCAGCAAGTTGGTTCATTTCCAGCATCCAGATGCCATCTCGCCAACCCAGGTATTGAACCCCTTGCCGATGCCAACGTTGTATACAAAGATATCCACCACAGCAAACCAAACTGGCCAGCCCTACTGATATCAGCAGAGGAATGGGTGAAACCAACAACATGAGAACGACAGAAAAATGAATTATCAGCAACCAGGCCAGCAATAACCTGGAAGGTTGAATCTCGAGCTCAACGGGTTTGGGGGCGAGTGTCACGAATAATAGTCACTATCCTTCGCAGATCCGGATCTTCTGGATCTTCCCTGCGCAGAAACCATCCGAACATATCCTGATCCTCACAATCCAGCAGACGATGGTAACGCTGCTTGTCCTCTTCATCCAGGTCGGGATAGATTTTGTCGAGAAATGGCAGAAGCACCAGGTCCAGCTCTAGCATGCCTCGTCTGCTCGCCCAGAAAAGTCGATTTCTATCCATTTGCTGATACCCCCGAGATTGCGTTGGGGCGCCATTATAGTGGATCAGCGCAGGTTAACACACTAAGATATCTGCCCTGTGTTTCAAAGGGTTAACCATGGCTAACTGGCAAGGCTGTCTCGGCGATATTGCCGTATTCTCAGAGGAATCCCTATCCCTGAGTTTTGGCGAACTACCCACCCAATACCAACAACTGCTGGGAAAGCCCACTGTAACCCCCCTCTATCATCAAGGTCTTATTGCCGTTGACGGCGTCGACGCCAGTCGATTTCTTCAGGGGCAATTGACCTGCGATGTTTTCAAACTGGAGGTGGGCGATAGTCAACCCGGCGCATGTTGCAACCCCAAAGGGAGGATGCTGGCCGATTTCTATCTCTATCGTGTCTCTGAACACCGTTATGTACTGCAGCTACATCGCAGCCTGGTGGCACAAACACTTGAGCACTTAAAAAAATATGCTGTTTTCTTCAAAGCGACATTGAGTGGCGCCACTGAACAGTTTTCCTTGCTGGGCCTATGCAACTGCGTCAAAAACCTTAAGGATAGCGACTTACACTACTCTGCTGTCAGAAACCTGGACGATGGCCGTCAGATACTCCTAATCGATGCCATTGGCACTGAAATCTCGTGGCAAGCGCTATCAAATCAGGCCACACCGGTAGGTACTGAATACTGGCAATTGCTCGACATACAAGCAGGGCTAGGACACATTCAGTCAGATACGACGGACCTGTTTATCCCGCAAATGCTCAACCTGCAGTCTGTCGATGCCATCAGCTTCAAAAAAGGGTGCTACACCGGGCAAGAAGTCATTGCTCGCATGAAATATCTGGGCAAGCTGAAACGGCATATGTACTGGATTACTATCCCCCACAGGGACAGCCTACCCGGACCCGGGGCACCCTGTTATCTGGCCGACAGTGGGCAGAGCATTGGCAATGTGGTTACCGCCGTACGTAATGGTGAAAATGATGAACTACTGGTTGTTCTGACGGACGAGGCCATCAGCAGTGCTTATCTGGTTATTGACGGAGTCCGATCTGAAATCACTAAAAATGATCTTCCATATTCTATATAAATTATATAGTTAGATAGTTTTTGTAATTTAGTTTTTTAACATTTAGGTGCAGCAATGCTTGAGTGGTTTAACGAACACCAGACCCTGCTGACGTGGCTCAGTGTTATCTCCCTTGTGACCTTTGTGGTCAGTCTTATGGCGCTGCCCTGGCTGGTTTCATTGATTCCCGCCGACTATTTTCAGCACCAGGAAAGACAGCCTGCACCCTTAAAAAAGGGACATCCGGTGATTCGTTTCCTGATGCTTTGCGGCAAAAACCTACTGGGACTGGCATTGTTATGCGGCGGAATACTCATGCTTTTTCTGCCGGGTCAGGGACTGTTGACTATCGCAGTGGGGCTGTTGCTGATGGATTACCCGGGCAAGTTCTCACTGGAACGACGTATTGTCGGTCACCCAAGCATTCTGAAAGGGCTTAATTGGCTGAGGAGCAAACGCCAGCAACCTCCTATCGAACTGTAGTTCACCCGATAGATGTTTCTGGCTTTAACTGATCTGGCGAAACAGTCGCCGGTAGTTGCCAGTCAATAGGGGTTTTCCCGTGCTGGCGCAGATACTCATTGGCCTTGGAAAAGTGGTGACAACCGAAAAATCCTCGGTAAGCTGAAAGTGGTGACGGGTGTGGCGCTTTCAACACCAGATGGCGGCTGCGATCAATGAACGACCCTTTCTTCTGGGCATAGCTTCCCCACAACAGAAAAACCAGGCCATCACGACGAGCATTGAGCTCATGTATTGCCCGGTCGGTAAACTCTTCCCAACCCCTGCCCTGGTGGGCCCCGGCGTTACCCTGCTCCACTGTCAGCGTGGCATTGAGCAGCAGCACACCCTGCTCTGCCCAATGGGCCAGACAACCATGGGATGGTGACTTAAAACCCAGATCGGAATGCAGTTCCTGGTAGATATTGCGCAAGGACGGAGGAATCTCTATCCCAGGCATGACAGAAAAACAGAGTCCGTGAGCCTGATTGGGACCATGGTATGGATCCTGCCCCAATATCACCACTTTCACCCCATCAAATGGCGTGAAATTGAACGCTGCAAACCAGTTTGAGCCTGCAGGGTAGATGATTTTGCCCTGCTGTTTCTGCTCGGCCAGATAGTCCCTAAGCGTCTCCATATACGGCTTATCAAACTCATCAGCCATAACTTCCAGCCAGCTGGCGTGCAGTTGTATTTTTCGCTTGTCTTCCACGCTGTCATTCCGGTTATCATGGGTCAGGCAGCAATAAACCGGATATTTCGATCCGAATCAACCTTCACCGTAACGAGAACCTTAAACCACGCGGTTAACCTGATGGAATGTCTGTGAAGAAAATTGGTCTGGCTCTGGGTGGCGGTGGCGCGAAAGGTGTGAGCCACCTTCTCATACTGGAAGCGCTGGAAGAACTGGGTCTGAAGCCCGCCTATGTCACTGGCACCAGCATCGGTGCATTAATTGGTGCCATGTACTGTGCGGGGATGCCAACACAGGACATCAAAGAGATTTTTCTGGAATTCAGCCTGAAGGACAACGAGTCCATCAAGCATCTGGTCACCAAAAAACACATTTTCAAATGGATGGATTTTATCGGCCCTCAGTTTCGTGGCCGTGGCCTGATTCGCGTGGAAAATCTGATCTCCTACCTGTTTGAATCTGTGCAAGCCAAACGTTTCACTCAACTGGAGATTCCACTCAAGGTTGTCGCTTCCGATTTCTGGAATCGTCAGCAAGTTGTGCTGGATAAAGGCGCTCTAATCCCCGCCATTCGTGCCAGCATGTCCCTGCCTGGCCTGTTTGAACCGGTCAAAGTAGGCGGACGTATCCTCATAGATGGCGGTGCAGTGAACCCTGTGCCCTTTGATCTACTACCGGACAGCTGCGACCTGAGAATCGCGGTCGATGTGATCGGGGAGCGTTCCGATACGGAAAAAATGCCATCACTGTCTGAAGCCGTGTTCAATACCTACCAGATTATGCAAAAGAGCATTATTCGCGAAAAGCTCGACAAAGCACCGCCTGAAATCTACATAGAGCCCAGCGTGGTCAATGTCAAAATGCTGGAATTCTACAGGGCAAATGAAATCTTCAAACAGGCAACGGCCACCAAGAGCAACCTCAAACGAAAAATCACGCTGTGGGAGAAACACCACGGATAAACTCTGCAATGGCTGTATTGGTCTCTTCCGGTTTTTCAATGGGAGTGCCATGCCCGGAGTCTGCTATAACCACCAGCTTGGCATTCTGCATTGCTGAAACGACCGCTTGTTTAACGGCCACCGGGGAGTAATCCCGGTCACCGGTTAACATCAGCGTTGGCGTCCGTATCGCCGTCAGATGTTCCAGCACGCCCCATCCGAACAGTGACTTCAAGTTTTTCAGATACACCTTTTTCGGGTTTGAGGCAATTTGTTTGGCCAACATATCGATCAGCTCTTCCCGCCCCTCTCCGGGAAACATGGTTGTAGCCACCTTGCGTCCGTAGGCCTCCATGCCCAGCAGGTGAATCGCGGCTAAGCGAGTCCAGAGCATTTTTCTGGCGGCAAAGGTGTCATTGGGCAATGCCGGACCTGAATTAACAATGGTCATGCTGAGAAGGCGCTCCGGCGCATCGACAGCCAACTGAAATGCCACCATGCCACCCATGGACAGACCAACAATATGGGCTGAAGGAATACCCAGAACATCCATCAGGGAAATCACATCTGCCGCATGAATCGGGACACTGTACGGGCCATCGGGTTTGTCCGAATCCCCGTGCCCCCGGAAGTCGGGTGCAATCACCCGGTTCGACTGACTGAAAAAATCAATTTGCGGTCCCCAATCCTTGCGACTCACACCCAGCCCATGCAGCAAGATTAGCGGTTCCCCCTGCCCTTCATCTACGTAGGCTATGGACACCCCATTGATCCTGGCTTCAGGCATGACCTTATTCTCCTCTTAGAACGTCATGGGACTTTGCCGGATAAGCTGATGACAGGCAAGCCGGCCCCAGGTCGGGCGGCGACAACTTTTTCATAACGGCCAAAATTCCCCGGCAAAACATAGCCGGTTTTGGTAGCATTCCCGAGCAAAAATACAGTCCCCTTGAAGATTACTAAAAGACGTAGAGACGAAGTTATGAACATGCAGGCTCGTTATGACAGGCAGATCGCCACCTGGTTGATCATTTGCGCCGCCATCATTGTGACCATGATTCTACTCGGGGGCGTCACCCGCCTCACCCGCTCCGGGCTTTCTATGGTGGAGTGGAAACCCCTGATGGGCATTATCCCACCGCTCAGCGAAGAAGCTTGGCTGGAAGTCTTTGAAAAATACAAACAATTCCCCGAGTACCAGAAAATCAACAAGGGCATGAGTCTGTTTCAATTCCAAGAAATCTTTATGTTCGAGTACCTGCACAGGGTGCTGGGCAGGCTGATTGGCCTCCTGTTTCTTGTTCCGTTCCTGTTCTTCTATTTCACCGGTCGAATCAAGGCAGGACTGACTCCAAAACTGGCGGGCATGTTTGTACTTGGCGGCCTTCAAGGATTGTTGGGCTGGTATATGGTGAAAAGCGGGCTGGTAGACAACCCCAGAGTCAGCCAATACCGACTGACTGCCCACTTGGGCACCGCTGTTTTTATCTATGCCTATATCCTCTGGGTTGCGTGGGGGTTGCGCTATCCGAGTCGTACACCAACAGCCAGCCAGGGGCTACAGCGATACGCTAGCACGCTGACGGTACTGGTCTTCCTGATGATTCTATCGGGAGGGCTGGTCGCTGGTACACATGCTGGACATGCCTACCCCACATTCCCCTTGATGGCAGGCAGTTTTTTCCCACCTGGTCTTTATGCTACAGACCCCATGTGGCTTGCTGCCTTTGAAGACCTCACCACCATACAGTTTAACCACCGTATCTTTGCCTATCTGATTATCGTACTGATCAGTGTTTTTGCTGTGAAAGCGTTCAGCCAAGTCGGCATCCAGGATGATGCCAAAAGAGGCTTGAAGCTGATGCTAACGCTGTTGGTTATCCAGGTTTCTCTTGGTATCTCTACGCTATTGCTGCATGTGCCGGTCCCCCTCGCAGCGGCCCACCAGGGCGGTGCTGTACTACTTTTCACTGCAGTACTCTATACCGCACATCGCATGAGGCACTAATGATCAAAGACCAACAAAAAATCACCCAAAAGGTTTTTCTTTAACGACTGATAATGTAGACAGGGCAAAGTATCGGGTATAATTTCCCCAGTTTATTCCCCCTGTTATGGAGCAATGGCATGAAAAAAATGATTGGAACATTGGTATTCACGGCGTTGACTGTCACCGCTGGTCAAGTAATGGCAGACGGCGACATCGACGAGGGTAAGACCAAGGCCATGGCCTGTGTGGCCTGCCATGGTGTTGCCGGCATTAGCAGCAATGAAATCTGGCCTAACCTGGCGGGCCAGAAAGCCGGTTACCTGGTTAAACAACTCAAGGCCTTCCGCGACGGCACTCGCAGCGACCCTGTGATGAGCAGCATGGCCAAAACATTGTCCGATCCGGATATTGATGATCTGGCTGCTTATTACTCCAGCCTGTAAAAAGACTGCCTGTGCACGGCCGCAAATGATGAAGTGAGCTGTGCTAGGAGTCGTGTAACGATACTGTCTATACAATGTTATAGACACAAAAAAGCCCGGCTATTGCCGGGCTTTTTTATTGTTGAGCATATGCCGTTGTGCCGACTATGACAGATTAACCCACGAAAACTCGGGCATTTCTGAACAGGCGCATCCAGGCACCATCTTCTCCCCAGTCATCCGGGTGCCATGAGTTGGTCACCGTTCTGAATACCCGCTCCGGGTGAGGCATCATAATAGTTGCTCTGCCATCGTCACTGGTAACGCCGGTAATACCGTAGATAGAACCATTCGGGTTGGCCGGATAGCTCTCGGCGACATCCAGATAATTATCCAGATAACGCAACGCCACACGGTCAGAAGCATCAAAGGCATCCACATCCTGATCGGGTCCAAATTCAACGCGACCTTCGCCATGGGCCACAGCAATCGGCATATACGACCCCTCCATCCCGGCGAGCATAATCGATGGTGACGGGCTCACTTTCACCAGCGAGAAGCGTGCTTCAAATTGCTCCGAGACATTGCGCACGAAGCGAGGCCACTGCATCGCACCGGGAATCAGGGTTTTCAGGTTAGAGAGCATCTGGCAGCCGTTACAGACACCAAAGGTGAAGGTATCCTGGCGCTCAAAAAACTGCTGGAACTGGTCGCGTAAAACACTGTTGAACAGAATGGTTTTGGCCCATCCCTCTCCCGCGCCCAGTACATCGCCGTATGAGAAACCACCGCAAGCCACCAGGCCCCTGTAGTCCTGCAAATGATGTCGACCACTGAGCAGGTCACTCATGTGGACATCCACTGTACTGAAGCCGGCACGGTCAAAAGCGGCCGCCATTTCCACGTGGCCATTTACACCCTGCTCTCGCAACACAGCTATGGCAGGGCGAACACCGGTGTTGATAAACGGAGCCGCCACATCCTCATTAATATCGTAGCTGAGGTTGGCACTCAAACCCGGGTTGTCAAAAAACAACCCATCAAACTCCTGGCGGGCACAGTCCTCATTATCCCTGAGCGCCTGAATCTTGTAGCTTGTCTCACTCCAGCGACGCAACAGTTCCACCCGGCTTGAGCTGAACAGGTACGCCCCGTCCTGCATGATCTCTATGGCGTCGCCGCGATCCAGCGTCGCCACCTTGGTGACGGCAATACCCGCTTCCATAAAGCGCTGCTTGAAGGACTCAACCCGGTGAGTCTCCACCTGCACCACTGCACCCAATTCTTCATTAAACAGAACAGAAAACGCATCACCTGGCTGCTCGTCCAGGCAGATGTTCAAGCCGATATTGCCGGCGAAAGCCATTTCGACCAGTGTTGTGAAAAGACCGCCATCGGAACGGTCATGATAGGCCAGAATATCGCCCGCCTGGTTGGCAGACTGAATCAACTCAAAAAATGCTTTCAGTTTTGCGGCACTGACCACATCCGGCGGAGTATCGCCCATCTGGTTATAGACCTGGGCGATAATGGAACCACCCAGGCGATTGCGATTGTCACCCAGGTCAATATAAAGCAAAACCGTCTCACCCAGATCGGCCCGCAATTCCGGTGTCAGGGTCTTGCGGACGTCACGCACCGGAGCAAATGCCGAAATGATCAGGGACATAGGGGCAGTCACTGCCTTGTCTTCACCGTCCTGGGACCAGGTGGTGCGCATGGACATGGAGTCCTTGCCTACCGGAATGGTGATACCCAGCGCGGGACATAACTCCATACCCACAGCTTCAACCGTGCGGAACAACTTTTCATCCTCTCCGGGGTGTCCGGCGGCACACATCCAGTTGGCAGATAGTTTAATGTCAGACAGCTGGGCGATCGGGGTACCGGCGATATTGGTGATGGCTTCACCAATGGCCATACGACCTGAAGCCGGGGCATCCAGCAACGCCAGAGGCGTTCGCTCACCCATGGCCATCGCCTCACCGGCATAACTGTCGTAACTCACGGTAGTGACGGCACAGTCAGCCACAGGAACCTGGCAGGGCCCAACCATCTGGTCACGTGCCACCATGCCCGTTACAGATCGATCGCCGATGGTAATCAGAAAGCTTTTACTGGCCACTGTGGGATGGCTCAGTACACGTTCGACAGCATCGTCAAGACTAATGGACAGACCGCTGAATGGCTGAACCGGAATTGAACGGGTTTCGGCAGAACGGTGCATTTTCGGGGGCTTGCCAAACAGCACGGACATGGGCAAGTCCACAGGTTTGGACACGAAATGGGTATCGTTCAACAGCAAATGCTTTTCATCCGTAGCCTCACCCACAACCGCATAGGGGCATCGCTCACGCTGACAGATAGCCTCGAACCGGGCCAGATCTTCAGGTTTGACGGCCAGAACATATCGCTCCTGTGCCTCGTTACACCAAATAGCAAGCGGCGACATGCCGGGTTCATCATTGGGGACATTCCGCAGCTCAAAGCGACCACCGCAACCACCATCTTTTACCAGTTCCGGGAATGCATTGGATAACCCCCCCGCTCCAACATCGTGAATAAACGCAATGGGGTTGCTGTCTCCCAATTGCCAGCAGCGGTCAATCACTTCCTGACAACGGCGTTCTATTTCGGGGTTCTGGCGTTGCACCGAGGCAAAATCGAGATCCTCGGCGCTGCTGCCTGATGCCATGGACGATGCAGCACCACCACCGAGGCCAATCAACATCGCCGGGCCACCCAGTACAATGAGTTGACAGCCCTCCTGAAATGGCGGTTTGTCGACATGCTCGGCGCGAATGTTGCCATAGCCACCGGCGATCATGATGGGTTTGTGATAGCCGCGCCGTTCGCCATCAAAATGCTCTTCAAAAGACCGGAAATACCCGCACAGGTTGGGCCTACCAAATTCATTGTTGAATGCAGCACCACCGATGGGGCCTTCAATCATGATATCCAGCGCACTGGCAATACGATCCGGCTTGCCATAGGGCTGTTCCCATGGCCTCAGAAAACCCGGTATTTGCAGGTTGGAAACGGTGAACCCGGTAAGACCGACCTTTGGCTTGGAACCGCGGCCTACCGCACCTTCATCTCGAATTTCTCCACCTGAGCCCGTACCAGCACCGGAAAAGGGCGCAATAGCCGTCGGGTGATTGTGGGTTTCAACCTTCATTAACAGGTGAATAGCTTCCTGACTGTAGCCATAAACCTGGGTGTCTGGATCGGGATAAAAGCGCCCCGCCGTACTGCCAACCACTACCGAGGCGTTATCCGCATAGGCCGACAGAACATTGTCCCCACCCAGCTCGTAGGTGTTCTTGATCATGGAAAACAGTGACCGTTCCTGATCCTGGCCATTAATGGTCCAACTGGCATTAAAGATTTTATGGCGACAATGCTCAGAGTTGGCCTGAGCAAACATCATCAACTCGACATCTGTTGGGTCCCTGCTCAGCTCATTAAAACTGTTTACCAGGTAGTCAATCTCGTCATCAGCCAACGCCAGCCCCAGGTTGACATTGGCTTCGGCTAACGCCGGTTTGCCCTGAGAAATGACCGGAACGGAAGTCATCGGCTGGGGTTGCTGGTGCTTGAACAGCTGGACCGCATTGTCCTCCGCGTCGAGTACGGTTTCGACCATCCGGTCGTGTAAACAGGCTTTGAGCGCTTGCTGTTTGCCAGGTGTCAGGCTGCCTCTCAGGTAATAAGCCACACCACGCTCCAAACGCCTGATCACATCCAGCCCCGCGTTGTGTGCGATATCCGTTGCTTTACTGGACCAGGGTGAAATCGTACCTGGACGTGGCGTCACCAGCATTAACTGGCCACGTAATGACTCAGGTTCTCGCCTCGGGCCGTATTTAAGCAGAGATTCAAGGGTCGCCGCTTCCTGACCACTTAGGGGACGCTCCAAATCAGCAAAATGCAGGTACTCGGCATAGAGACTTTCAACCCCGGCATCAACCTCCTGTAACTCACGAAGCAGCTGTTGTTTTCTAAACTCGGAAAGTGCTGGGGTGCCACGAAAGATCTGCATGTTAAAAACTCGATTGGGACTGACGGAAAGGCGGCTATTGTAATGGAATTGCACGGCTATCGTCAGGGGAAGTGCAGTCCCGATTTCGTTGCTCAGCACCAATTACGGCCCCTCAACATGAGAAATCTGTAAATACACGTGATAACCTTTCCGGTACCCCGTTCACGAACAGAAAAATAAGGGGTTGGCCCGCCTCCAATAACAGTAGCGGGCGGTGTCTAAGCGAGAGCATACTTCCGTCACTGGCACTTTTTTTGGGTAGGTGAATGCTGGGCTTTTATTTTCATCTCAAAAAAACCACAAAGCGTATTCTCTACGGCTCTCTGCTGTTTACGGTCGCTATGACGCTCACTGCCAGTCGTGCTCCCACTGACCTGGAAGAAGTCAGAAACCGGGGTGAGCTAAGGGTAGTCACGCTGATGGGCTCTACGACGTATTTTAAAAACGCCAAGGGCCAGGGTGGATTTGAATACTGGCTTAGCAAGGCGTTTGCCAAGCATCTCGGCGTTGAGTTGAAAGTATCTACCCGCGATTCTGTTGCCGGTGTACTGGTCAGCATCGGCGGCCCTCTGGGAGACTTCGCCGCTGCCGGGCTGACGGCAACCCCGGAACGGAAAAAACGCTTCCGCTTCAGTTACCCTTATTACGAAGTTTCCCAGAAAGTCATTTATCGCAACGGCAACAAACGCCCAAGAAAGGTCGAGGACCTTGTTGACGGAGAACTGCTAGTCATCCCCAAAAGCTCTCACAGCGAGCGTCTGCAGGAACTAAAAAAGGACTATCCTGAACTACACTGGCAGGAAGTGGATGGCCTGGAAATGCTCGATCTGATGTCTATGGTGGATTCGGGCGAAACAGATTACGCAGTGGTGGATTCCAACTCCTACCAGGTTGACCGAGGTATCTACCCCCAGGCCCGAGCTGCTTTCAACCTGTCGGAACCACAACCCATCGCTTGGGCATTCCCGAAACACGGGGATCAAACGCTTATCGACGCAGCCAATGCCTTCCTGAAAGAATTTGAAGCCTCAGGGGAGCTGGCCAAATTGAAAACCAAGGTGTTGAGCCAGACCAACCAGTTTACCCAGGGCGGATCACAACTATTTATATCGCGGGTTAAAACGCGGCTACCGAAATACCGGGAAATGTTTCAGAAAACAGCCACACGATATGGGCTTGATTGGCAGCTCCTGGCAGCCATCGCCTATCAGGAATCCCACTGGAACCATAAAGCCACGTCTCCCACCGGGGTTCGCGGTCTGATGATGCTGACCCGCCCTACTGCCAAGGAAATGGGGATCAAAAACCGCCTGGACCCCATGCAGAGTATTGATGGTGGCACCCGATATTTCCTGGAAACCCGGTCACGTATTCCCAGTGATATTACCGAACCGGATCGCACCTGGCTTGCTCTTGCAGCCTACAACGTCGGCATGGGGCACCTGGAAGATGCCCGGGTACTCACAGATCGCGCAGGTAAAAACCCGGATCTCTGGGAGGATGTGAGAGAGTTCCTGCCGCTACTACAACAGAAGAAATACTACAGTACGGTGAAACACGGCTATGCCCGTGGACACGAACCAGTCGCCTATGTGAAAAACATTCGTCATTACCAGTCCGTTCTGGGCTGGCATAGCCTTGAAGAACAACGCCGCCAGGAACGCAATCAGCGGCTCGACATTCCCAATGCCAGTGACTGGCATGAAGGTTCCATGCTATCACTATAATCAGGGGCTATGAGCATGTTGACTGACTGCCCCCACGCTTGGCCCGAAAGAAATCACTAATCAGCGATCCACATCGATCAGCCATCACTCCCCCCACAACATCTAACCGATGATTATAGTGACTGCACTCCGGTAGCTTCAGCTGGCTGACAACGGCCCCTGCCCGTGGCTCTTCAGCCCCATAAACCAGGCGGCCTACGCGGGCATGGAGTATGGCGCCGATGCACATGGTACAGGGTTCAATGGTCACATAAAGCGTAGTGCCAGGCAGGCGGTAATTCTTCAAACTTGCAGCTGCCGCTCGTATTGCATTAATTTCCGCGTGGGCGGTGGGATCACTGCAGCCAATCGGCTGATTCCAACCCTCGCCAATACAGATACCATCTTTAACTAATACTGCACCTACGGGTACTTCCCCTGCTTCACCGGCTTTTTTTGCCAGTTGCAGGGCTTTCGACATCCACTCCAGATCTGAAGCGGTGTAGTTTTTTGTAGTCATCGGTTGTGTCACGCTGTAGGAATCACTTAATGCGATCCATTTCCTCGCCGTGCTGATCCACAGCATCCTGCATCAATTTGTCGAGGTTCTGCACTTTCTCAACTTCCCTCTGATACACCGCCTCCGGTCGCTCCTCTGTTCCAGGCGAACGTTTGCTTTCAATAAATACCATATAAATCACGCCCAGAACGGCGGCAGCCAGCAATAAAAACTTCATGGGGGTTCTCCTATGAATCCTGGTGAGCACTACCGCCCGCAAACAAACCAATCAAGATGACCTTGTAGTGATCAATGGTAGCAGGGCTTATTGTAAATGTTATAGCCCGCCAAGATGCGGCGGATTTTGTGGATGTCCAGTTCGTATCATCCACGAAGAAAGAGCAGTTTATAAAAAATGAGTCAGAACCTTTTACACGCTGTCCGCGAATTGCAGATGTCACGATGTGCTCCGGCAACCAACGCCATCATAACCTCTATTACCCGATGCTGCGCCCCGCGACTTATTCCCACTCGATTGTAAATAAGCACTTTTTATCTTTTATTTTCAATAGCTTATTTTACTTTGAATCGATAATACCATGAAAAATACCATGCTCAGAAATTTCTTGAAAATATTTCTGACTTTTTATCCGAGGGTTCCAGCCTACAAGGACGAGAGCCAAACGAGTCAGGGTTCACATTCAGCTATCAAATGATCGAAAGAGTATATTTCCAGACCCAGCTCATGTATACCGCGACCCGACGATGATGATGGTCATACCCACCAGGCATACTCCAACGCCCACTATGTCTGTAAGAGTTGGCCGAACACCATCCACCACCCATAGCCATAGCAAAGCCACACTAACATAGACCCCGCCATACGCAGCGTAGACACGCCCGGCGGACGTTGGGTGCAGCGTCAACAGCCATGCAAACAGCACCAGACTTGCTGCCGCTGGCAACAGAACCCAGGCAGAAGCAGATTTTTTCAACCATAGATAAGGCAGATAACAGCCAACAATTTCCGCGATGGCAGTGATAACAAATAGACCGAAGGTCATCAGAATTTGCATTGCGCCCCCTCTTTAGCGTGTGCCTGCTCACTACAACCCTGAGCATTATTCATCCCGACAGGGTTCTTCATTCAACTCGATTTCAATCGTCGTATGTGCCAGATCCTGAGACGCGAGCGCCGAGTTAATCGTCGCTTTCAAGCGTGAATATTCTGTAATATCCTTAAGGGGCTCAACTCTGACATGAGCGGTCAATACATGATGCTCACCATCGAGCGACCAAAGATGCAAATGGTGTACGTCGTCGATTTCCTTGAGTGACATCAAGGACTCGCGGACGCACGTCAGCAAATCTGGATCCAGCACTGCCTGAAAAAACAACCGCCCTGTTACCCACAGGTTACGCAGTACATTGATCAGAATAAACAAGGTGAAGCCGATCGACAGCAGTGGGTCGAGAATGGGCCAGTCAATGATTTGCATGACCGTCGCCACAATCAGCACAGCCACCCAACCCAGCACGTCTTCCAGCAAATGCCAGTTGAGTACTTTTTCGTTCAAGGTTTTTCCCTGGCTAAGGCGATAGGCGGCGTAGCCATTTACCGCCACGCCCAGCACGGCAAGGGCCAACATGCCTTCGGTATGTGGCATGACGGGGTCTGCAAAGCGGGGAATGGCCGTGACCAGTACCCAGACCGATCCCGCGATTAACACTAGACCATTAATCAGGGCACCGAACAGCGACAACCGCCGATAGCCGTAGGTGTACTCAGGATTGGCGGATTTCCGGCCCAGGCGGTTCAGCAGCCAGGCGCTGCCAATGGACAGGCTGTCGCCCAGGTCATGGACGGCATCGGCCATGATGGCGGTGCTATTGGTCAACCAGCCACCGACGAATTCGATAACGGTAAAAATCAGGTTTAACCAAAAAGCCAAGCCCATTCGCTTGGAGCTGTCATCGTGCGAATGTTGATGCATACGTTATTTCTCCAGTCGATGATTGGCTTGGCGTTGGGTATCTAAACGATTAATGATCCTCAGTGCCGCCGATGGGCAGGGCTTGTTCGATTGGGCTGACATAGACCCAGCCGGATATGTCAGGTCCGATTTTCCCGGTTTTTCGAATGATCGAGGTCACCTCATCCACCTGATTGTCTTCACAGACCAGAGACAATTGGACTTCTGAGATAACCACGCCAGCTTCGGCTGAATACGCCAGTTCCCGTTCCCCTAAAGGCTTCAAGGACCCTTTGATATCGAGTATTGATAGGTTTTTGTAGCCTGCGTCACGCAGTGCATCGATGACATCGGCGGATCGAACGTGGTGGATAAAGGCGGTAATTTGTTTCATGTAAATACTCCAAAAAAATTCGCTATTACTGTTAGATGGATCGCGGCAAGGGAATACTTGCCGCGATCCAGTGGGTATTACTCAGCGATCGGTTCGCCATTGTTATCAATCGCTTTTGGCCTTCGCCAAGCCAATCGATACAGACCGGGGAGCACCAATAACGTAAGTAACGTGGAAGAGATAATGCCGCCGATAACCACCGTGGCCAGTGGCCGCTGGACTTCCGCCCCGGTGCTGGTATTGAGTGCCATCGGCAGGAAACCTAATGCGGCCACCAGAGCGACCATCAATATCGGCCGCAATCTCAACATGGCGCCGCCCAGAATCGCCTGCTCGAGGGATTCACCGCGATTGAGCTCATCCCGAAAGGCCGACACCATCATGACCCCGGTCAGTACCGATACACCGCATAAAGTAATAAACCCAACACCGGCGGTAATCGAGAGGGGGATGTCCCGTAACCACAAGGCGATAACGCCACCGGTCAGCGCCAGCGGTACGCCACTAAAGACCAATGCCGCATCTTTTGCTGAGCCAAAGGTCATCATCAACAGTGCAAAAATCATCACTAGGGTAACGGGGACAAGCAGGCTTAACCGCTGCGTGGCCGATTGCAGTTGCTCAAAGGTGCCTCCATACTCCAGCCAATAGCCGGGCGGCAATTTCACCTGCTGCGCCACTTTGCCCTGAACTTCAGCCACAAAACCACCCAAATCACGACCGCGAACGTTCGCGCTGACAACCAGTCGCCGCTTGCCGTTTTCACGAGAGATCTGATTAGGTCCAGGCGCCAGGGTGAGACTAGCCACTTCCCGCAGCGGCACGTAGCCGCCGTCTGGCAGCGGTATCGGCAAACGCTCCAACGCGCGCAAGTCACCCCTGACGCGCTCGGCTACCCGCACCACTATCGAGAAACGCTGATCGCCCTCAAAGATCAGGCCGGCTTCCTCACCACCCGTGGCGGCGGCGACCACGTCCTGTACATCGGCGACATTCAAACCATAACGATACAGGGCTGAACGATCCGCATTAATGGACAGAATAGGTAACCCAGACACCTGCTCGACCTTAACCCCTTCGGCGCCCTTGATACCGTTCAATACCGCCGCGATTTCGCCGCCCGATTTCAGCAGTTGCGTCAAATCGTCGCCAAACACCTTGATCCCGAGATCGGATCGCACACCCGATATTAACTCGTTAAAACGCAGCTGGATCGGCTGACTGATCTCGAAGGCATTACCCGGCAATAATGATAACTTCTCACCGATTTCCTCCAGCAACTGCGCTTTGGTTTTGTCAGGGTCAGGCCATTCACTGTGATCCTTGAGCATGACATAACCATCGGAAATGTTCGGCCCCATGGGGTCACTGGCGACTTCAGCCGTGCCGACGCGCGAGAAGTAGGTTTTGACTTCAGGGATTTCCAGCACCGCTTTTTCCAATTGAAACTGCATATCCAAAGATTGAGTGAGACTGGTACCCGGTATTCGCAGCGCCTGGATGGCAATATCGCCCTCATCCAGATTCGGGATAAATTCCGTACCCATCCGCGTAGCCAGTGCGCCGACCAAAACCACAAAGATCAGGGCCGCAGACAATACGAGTACGCGAAATTTGAGTGCCCACGCCAAAACCGGGGCGTAAAACCGTTTGGAATGGCGAACAATGAAATTGTCCTTCTCCTCAATATGCCCCGTCATAAACAGCGCCACGGCGGCAGGCACAAAGGTAAGTGACAGCACCAGCGCAGACAGCAAGGCCATGATTACCGCCATGGCCATGGGCGTAAACATTTTGCCTTCCACGCCGGTCAGCGCCAGGATGGGTAAGTTCACCAGAATCACTACCAATACGCTGATCAAACTCGGTGTAAATACCTCGCGGGTGGCCGCAAACACCGTTTGAAAACGTTCGTCCAGCTTTAAGGTGCGCCCAAGGTGGTGTTGCCGCCAGGCCAGGCGCAAAATGCAGTTTTCGACAATGATCACCGCGCCATCCACAATCAAGCCAAAATCGAGCGCACCCAAACTCATCAGATTGGCGCTGACCTTGGTCTGCACCATGCCTGTCATCAACATCAACATGGATAAAGGGATCACCATTGCGGTGAGTAAGGCCGCCCGGACATTGCCCAGCATGACCAGGAGCACGACAACAACCAATATCGCGCCTTCGGCCAGGTTGGCTTGTACCGTGGCAATGGTTTTATCAACCAATACCGTGCGGTCGTAAACCGGTTCCGCGATCACGCCTTCGGGCAGTGTTTTGTTGACTTCCACAAGTTTGGCCGACACCGCCTGGGAAACCGTGCGACTATTGCCTCCTAGCAACATGACGGCGGTACCCAATACTGTCTCCTCGCCATCGAGCGTGGCAGCACCGGTGCGCAACTCTTTGCCGAATCCAACCTCGGCGACATCAGCCACGGTAATAGGTAAGCCGTCACGACGGGCGACGATGATTTTTTCGATCGCCGGGATGTCAGCTACCTGTCCGGGGGCACGAATCAGGTATTGTTCGCCATTTTTTTCAATATAGCCCGCACCGATGTTGGCGTTGTTTTTCTCCAATGCCGCCACTAAATCATCGAAGCTAAGCTGGTAGGCTAGCAGCTTTGCAGGTTCAGGGGTGATGTGGAACTGCTTCTCGAAACCGCCAATGGTATTGACTTCGGTGACGCCAGGAACCAGACGCAACTGGGGACGGATCACCCAATCCTGCAAGGTGCGTAAGGCCGTTGCATCATAGGGCTCACCGTTTTCTTGCAAGGCGCCCGGTTTTGCATGCACCGCATAGTGAAAGATTTCACCAAGGCCTGTGGCAACAGGCCCCATTACCGGCTCAATCCCGGAAGGCATCTCGCTTTTCGCCTGCTGCAATCGCTCGTTGATGAGGTTACGGGCAAAATAGATGTCCGTGCCTTTTTCAAATACCACGGTCACCTGAGACAGGGCGTAGCGTGATAACGAACGGGTGCTCTCCACATAGGGCAACCCAGTGATGGCCAGTTCCACCAGGTAGGTAATGCGTTGCTCCACTTCCAGCGGTGAATAGCCTGGGGCTTCCGTATTGATTTGCACCTGGACATTGGTGATATCGGGTACCGCGTCAATGGGCAGCTGCTGATAGTTCCAGACACCCAGGGCCCCAATTACCAGCACCAGAAACATCACCAGCCAGCGACGCGCGATGGAAAATTGAATGAGTTTATCGATCATGGTGAACTCCTATTGTGGGTTCATATGACCGGTTAAAGCCGTGTAGGTGGTTCGACGTCGTAAATAGTGCCAAGAATACTGTTTTAGTGTCCATGTTCAGCATCCTCCTTGCCCAGCTCCGATTTCAGAATAAAGCTGTTTTTGCTGACATACACTTCATCTGCGGACAGACCTGCCACGACTTCGCTTAGCTCACCGTCGGTTCGCCCCAAAGTCACTGTACGAGGTTCAAAACCTTCCTCACCCCGAACAAAAACGACAGGGTTATCCTCGACGATTTGCAAGGCTTCGTTGCGGATCACCACTGGAGCGGCAATTTCGGCGCGAGTGATTTGCGCGTTGACAAAGAGGCCAGGCTTCCAGGTGCCATTCGGGTTGTCGATCAAAACGCGCGCCATAATGGCCTGGTTGCCATCCTGCCCAAGCGGCGCAATATAGATGATATTTCCCTCCGCAATTCGGCTTGAATCGAGGCTGAGAATGCGAACCTGCTGGCCTAGTTCAACCTGGGCAACATCCTTGGGAAAAATCGACAGCTCTACCCAGACCGTGGAGAAATCCTGCACTACCAACAGCGGGGCATCGCTGGTTTTCTCGCCAGGGTTAGCGTGGCGCTGGGTAATAACGCCATTGAGTGCAGAGACTATCGAATAGGTTTTCAGGCTTTCGTTGGCTTCTACAGACAACAGGGTTTCGCCTTTGCGAACCGGATCACCAACACTTTTTTTAACTTCCCGAATAACGCCGTCGAAGCGCGCCGTTACCGACTGTACGCGCTCTGCATTGGTGGCGACGACGCCATATACTGGCAAAACATCGCGGATGGTGCCCGAGGTAACGGTTGCCAGCGTAATGCCGGCATGTTTTATTTGTTCCTGGGTCAGCTCGACGTGGCCTTCTTCACCGTGCTCTTCCTCTTCTCCGTGACCCGTCTCGGCGAAAGTTTGTCCAGACAACAGGGTGATCGCGAAGCAACACGTAAGTAGATGGACAATTGATTTTTTTAATTGGGTATTTGATTTCATTGTGGGGTTCCTGAGAATGTGTTGTCTTCGCCATACTGCGTCAAGGCCAAGGGCTCTGCTGTTAGCTGCTCAATTTCTGCACCATAGGTTAAGGCTGCTGCGGCCGCTTCGATCTGGGTGCGCCTAGCGCTCAATAATTCCTGCCGCGCGCTGACATAGTCGAGATACCCGTAGCGACCCCGTTGATAGGCCGCCTGAGTTTCTACCAGGGCCTGCTCAAGGGCGGGAGTGATGGCGGTGCGTAGCGCCTTGACCGCGACAATGGCTTGCTTGCGGTTGTGAAAAGCCCGGAACAGTTGCGTGTGTAGATCCAGCAGCATTACATCGCGCTCTGCCAACACCTGATTTTTTTCGGCCAACGCGGTCGAAACGGCGCCGACATTTCGCTTGCCGGAAAACAACGGCATGCTGAAACCCGCTACCAATACGGTGTCATCGGTCTCCTGCAAGCGACGAACCCCCACCGACCAACTGATATCGGCACTGGATTGGGTTTGAGCAAGGCGTATTTCTGCTTCTTTGAGGCGGGACTCTGCTGCGAATACTTCTATCGCAGGATTTTTTTCAACTTTGGCGTACAACAGGTCGAATGCCACGTCCTCGCCAAACTGGAATAGATCACCTTCCACTTTGTCAAAGTCCGGTGAGGTTACCCCCCACAAGGCAGACAACGACACTTTCAAATAAGCAAGCCGTTGCTGCTCCGAAAGCAAAGCGAGCTTCGCTTGCTCGGCAGCGGCCTGTGCCCGTTTGACTTCCGCCTCGGGTGTCGCTCCCGCCGTAGCCCGCTTTTTCACAATGCGTAAGCTCTCGCTCGCCAATTGGGCGGCCTCGCCAGCCAGGGTGACCTGCTCCTGTGCCGCTAGCACATCGACGTAACGGCGGGTGACTTCGCCCAATAAGGCCAAGGATTCCACCTGTCGGCTGGCATTGAGCACCGACCGACTGTGGGAGATTACGCCTTGCCGTGCCGCGCGCTTATCCCCCATTTCGATGACCGAAGACAGCGCAATGGTTAGCTCAGCACTATCTGCGACGCTGAAATCCCCAGTGCCACCAACATTTTCAGCATCAAAACCCAGCTCATACGCCGGCCGTAACCGGGCCGTTTCTGCCTGACCTTGAAGGGCGGCATAGCGGTAGGGAAAAATGTTTAGAGAAGGGTTTTGCGACAAGGAACGCTGCACTGCATTGGTCAGCGTGATTGTTAGGTCACCAGGAGCCGCATTAAGCCCCGAAGAAAAAATAAAAAATAGTAAACTGAACAGAATGCAGCGGTTTCTGATATTCCGCCGCTCCCATGCGCCAGAACCAGGCGCAGAACGTATTGATAGCATATGGTAGATCCTACTTATTTAAGATAATTCAAACCGCGCGTTGCAGCGATAACGGCAACACAGAAAAAACTTAATCGGTAAAATCAGGCGATTGGAGGGCGGTACAGCGACGAGGATGGGGCCTCGGGAATGAGGGCTTGATAGTTGTTATGCAACGAATGTTTATGCAAAAAGTTTGAGTGAGTCAGGTTACCGGATAAATAGACATGGCAATGGCAGCCATGGTGATGGCAATGAAACAAATCGTCAGGCGCGGTATTTTGATCTGCAGGATCAATAACGGTCGAGCTATCCAGCATTGCCGATGATGAGCCATCGGAGGAATAAGGGGCTGTATCCGAATAATCAAGGGGATGCACGTCAGCCATAGCTGTCACTGATTGCAGTGCAATCAAGACTAACAGCAGATAAGACAGTGCTTTTCGACTCATAAACCGAATATAACCCCAATGAAATGGAATAGCCTGCGAAGCATACCGCCTTTGATTGCGGAGTCAATCAACGATTGTCCCGGCGCCTTTCGTTTACCTGTTATCCGCCTGTCAAAGCGAGCCAGGTCGAGGATCTTTATTGGCGGTGTATCATAAGACGATTGCTTGTTGTTCATATTGTGCCCGGTGTCTCAGGACTTAAGTTGCAAGATGCGGCGCGCGCCATTCAACACAATCAAACCGATGATAAGGCCAATCACCAAGTCTGGATAACGTGAGCCCGTCCAGGCCACCAATCCACCGGCAAGGATCACCCCTAGATTGGCAATCACGTCATTGGCGGAGAAAATCCAGCTGGCTTTCATATGGGCGCCGCTATCCCGGCTTTTGGCAATCAACAGCAGACAGGTCACATTGGCCGCCAGGGCAACAAGCCCGAAGCTCATCATCAAAGTGGAAACCGGTTCACTACCCAATACTAATCGCCTTACCACCTCGCCCAAAGCGCCCAAGGCGAGAATGATCTGAAGCCAACCGGAAAAATGGGCTGCACGCAACTTCATCCGCACACTGTGCCCTACGGCATACAGCGCCACGCCGTAGACGGCGGCATCAGCGAACATATCCAGGGAGTCCGCAATCAAACCAGTGGATTGCGCCCACCAGCCGACAGTGATTTCAATGACAAACATGATGCCATTGATTGCCAGTAGCCACTTGAGAATGCCAGCTTCTGTTTGTGCCTCCTGTTTTGCGGACGCCTGTGCTCGGGCGAGGTCATCTCTGGCGACAGGCGTTGTGCTTTCCAACGTCGCACCCAAGCCGAGTGCACGCATTCGCTCCTCAATGGCGTCAGCGTTGTCCCCATGAAAGACCCGCACCTTTCTCTTGGGGGTATCGAATTCCAATGCGACTTTAGGTTCCACACTGTCCAACGCCATACGGATCATGCCTTCTTCTGAAGGGCAGTCCATCTTGGGGACATAATACTCACTGACAAAGCCGCCATGAGAAGCATCGTGTACTTCGGCAGTCTGGGGAGTATTCTCCATCGTGTCACTATGACAATTGCCGCGGCATATGTTTGTCATAAAAAGCCCTTGTACTATTCACGAAGTGCAGCTTAAACTCTATAATAACTATAGAGTCAATCGGAATATTGAGAGATGATGAAAATCGGCGAACTGTCGAAAGTGGCTGGCTGCTCCGTGCAAACCATCCGCCATTATGAAAAGGAACAATTGATTGCCTCCGTGGAACGCAGTGAAGGCAATTTTCGTCTGTATGATGAAGCGGCCGTTGAGCAATTGCTGTTCATCAAGCACTGCCGCAGCCTGGATCTCAGTTTGCCGGAGATCCGGCAGCTGTTGGCATTAAACCGTTCGCCCGGTGCGCAATGTGATGATGTGAATCGGATGATGGATAGGCATATCGAGCAGGTGGAGGCGCGTATTCAGGAACTCACTAAACTGAACGAGCAACTGCGAATGCTGCGCCGCAGCTGCTCAAACCGTC
>Ga0209578_10000877_pt1 | contig 31396 bp, 23 predicted proteins | sample tdAd472_FD_187127 | JGI IMG/M metagenome (GOLD analysis project Ga0209578, IMG submission 187127) | Marine sediment microbial communities from the Atlantic coast under amendment with organic carbon and nitrate - tdAd47.2 (SPAdes)... | ecosystem: Environmental > Aquatic > Marine > Coastal >...
CTCCGGATTCTCAAACGGTGAATCGTCGGAACAGCCTGCCAGCTCGTCGTCGTTGCGTACACGGCTCGTGCCCGAAACGTAAACGTAAATATTGCCGTCTTCCCGCCCGTCGGATACCACGGTATGAGTGTGGGAACCCCGACAGGTCTGGACTGCCCCTACCTGTACCGGCTGACGGACATTACTGATATCAAACAGGCGTATACCCTGTATCCGATCGTTGCTCACCGGTGCGGCGACACCCTGGAGTCCGCAGTCGAGTCGGCCCCGGGTTTCCTGCACCGACATGATCAACAGATCCCCGACCAGCGAGACATCGCCCTGGCCGCCCGGGCAGACCACGGAGCTCATCAGTTCCGGCGTCCTGGGATTGCTGATATCGTAAATATTGAAGCCGTGGTAATTACCGGCCACCAGCAGTTCTCCGCTGAACAGCAGATCGGTATTGGAGAAACTCAGCAGCGAAGGTCTTGGATCGGCATTCTCGTCTTCGCCTTCTTCTTCGTCCTGTGGCGTTTCCGCCTCACCGGTTACGGCGACATTTTCCAGTTCTTCCTCGACTTCCTGATCCTGCTCCGCGTTTTCCTCGTCGTCCGGTTCCAGCGTTTCAAGTTCCTCGAGACGGCTGACCGGCAGGCCGGCGGGGTTGGCCGGATCGAAGAAGCCGGGAGGTTTCGGCAGGGTAGCCAACAGCCGCATGTTCAGTGCGGCTTCGCCGGCATCACGAAAACCGGCCGCCAGGCCGACCCGGGGGTCAGGGGAAAAGCTGGCCAGCAGGGTGTCCATGCGTTCAATCTCACTGGTCTGATCCGAGGTGACGTCCGAGGTGAAGGCATACAGCACCGGGTCCTGGGCGGAGCCCCGTTGATCCAGCAGATTTTCCACCATTTCCAGGGCGCCAAGGTGGTGTTCGATCATGTACTGCAGGTACAGGCGATCGAACTGGGGACCGGTGGCGGCTTCCAGTTCGGCAAACTCCTCCGGGGTCAGCATGCCGGGCATCAGCTCGAAATCCTCGTCGTGGTGAGCCTGTGCCGAAGGCACGTCCAGCCCCCGCTCTTCCAGCCAATCCTGCATCATGGCAATCTCGTCCTGTTGGGACAGATTGATGCGGTCGGCCAGCAATTCGATGGCTTCGCGGCTTGACCGGGCCTCGGCAAGCTCGGACATTTCCATGGCCTGGGCGTGGTGGGAGATCATGCCCTGGAGAAATCGGATATCTGCGTCGGTGTATTCCACTACCGCCAGATCGGAGGCCTCTTCCGGAGAAATTACCCGACCCGGCTGTCCGGGAGCTCCCGGCTGTATGATGGGTACCTGTGCCAGGGCCGTGGTTGCCAGCGCCAGCAGGATGACAGCAAGGCCTGACCGGCCTGTTATCTGACGAATTCGATGCATAAGAGTTCTCCAAATCTCTGGAAGTTCAGAACCGTAGGGGAATTGAATTGTACCGCTTCTGGGCTTAAGGACCAGCCCTGGTAACAGGATACTGAGGCAAGAGGTCAACTATCCATGGCGAAACAGGAAAACACTGCGGTGAATGCAGCAAGCAACCGGGCCATGCCCTGAAAGCGTGCAGGAGGGCATCAATCCGCAGCACGGAGTCCGGCCCGGCCAATGCCGTACCATGGACGCAGCATCGCTGCCGACCCGGTCATTTCACCCAGCGGGTGATCAGCCCGGCCGGCACGCGTTCGAAATAATAATTCCTGGTATCGAGTCCGGGCAGCTGCAGGCCGAGTTCATCCGGACTCATCTGCTCAAGAACAAATTCCTCCGTACTCTTGACTTTGAACGACTCGGCACAGACGTAAAAAGGCCGATCACGGAAACGCGCCGAAAGTGCCAGCGACACCGTGCCGACCTTGTTGATGATGGACCCGTCTGGCAGTACTGTATCGGCTCCTACGATCACCTTGTCGGCTTCCTGGACCAGCAGGTCCACCTGGGCCTCGGTGATAAAGGTGACAGGTAACCCCAGATCCCGCGCATACCCTGCCAGCAGCCTGCCTTCATAGCCGGGACGGGATTCCGTCGCAATCAGTCTGATGCCAGCCCTGGTTTCCGCCAGTTTGCTGCACAGCAGCTTGATCGTGGAACTCACGCTATGGGTCATGACCACATCCCCAGGCTGAACCAGTGCCAGCATATGCAGGACTGCTTCAGTCTGCGCCTGCCGTGCCTGGCTGGACACCTGGCGACAGAGTGCTACCACGCGGTTCGGATAGTCCCCGGGCTGCCCGCCGGGGGAGTCAGCCAGCCCGTCGCGGATTCGCTGCAACAGGTTATGCAGGGCAACCATGCTGGGCCGACAGGACTGCAGACGGGGCAGAAGCGTGGCCAGATTCCGGCGAAGCCCCTCCGGGTCACCGGCACCGGCCCGGGCAAGCTCAGCAAGACCATCTATCGCCAGCAGGGCCAACTCGGTGGCACCGTGGGACCGGTCGCTGGTGATGCGGTCTACCAGTTCCTGAGAGTTCATGGATTGATCGAACCGGATTGGTTGGACAGGCCGCCCAGTCCGGAGTCTGCCTCCGACTGATTGCCGTGAAACCGTGGCAATCCTGGCACTACGGCGGCCAGCCTGTCAGTTCAGTGATTGCAGGTAATGCTTCAGCGCCGGCGATCCCGTTGACGGCGGCCCGCCTCGCGACGATCCCGAACCCGGCGATCCCTGACGCGACGTTCCTCGAAATCCGGGTCGACTTCACGCAGCTGTTCGAGAGTCAACGTGATCTTCCGCCGTTGCTCTTTACGGCGCTCCTCGATCCGGCATTCGCCAACGCGCCTTTCCTTTTCCGCGTCCTTGTCCGCGTCCTTGTCCGCGCTACTCTCCGAATACTCCCCGTTTCTCCGCTGGTCAGGATTTGCTTGCTTGTCTGGGCGTTCGGCCATCTATATTCCTCTGGGTTATGCTGAGTTTCCATGCCTCTGCTGATACTGTGCAGCATCGCGGTATTGCCTGTGTACACTGACAGGCGCATTGCGCACTGTCCGAATTATCAGGTAATCGACCGGCCGGCACTGTGATTTAGTTCCGTTTAGTAAAATAACTTATGAAAATTCAGCAGGTTCCGTTAAAAACCTGCAGAAACAACTTTATTGACTTGCTGTCAGTCCGGCATGCTGATTCCGCGCTCTCTGAAGACCTCGCCCAATAACCGTGAACCGTTTACTCCAGAGGGGAAACCCGCATAGAGCGTAACCTGGGCCATCAATTCCGATAGCTCCGCCGGGGTAATGCCGTTGTCCAGCCCCCGATTGAAATGCACCCGCAACTGGTCCGTCTGGTAGGCGGCCTGGGTTACGGCGATGGTAACCAGGCTGCGATCCCGGGGCGACAGCTGCGCCCGTGACCAGGTTTCCCCATAAACCAGGTTGTCGATCAGGGTTTCCAGGTACGGCGCCCCTGGAAACCGGGAGTCCGGCAGCTCCAGCCCCCGGGCCGTAAAGACTTCGGCGGCGATGCGCGCCGCGTTGACCCCGGTTGGAAACCCGGAATAGAAGGTAACGTGGGTGATAACTTCGGCGATCTCATCCTGGGTCACGCCATTGGTCAGTGCCCTGCCGATGTGGTAGCGGACTTCGCTGGACGCGTACAGCGCAGTGCCCACAGCAACGGTAATCATGCTGCGATCCCGCGGCGACAGTTCCTGGCGGTTCCAGGTTTCGGCATACACCAGCTGGTTCAGCAGGTCCCTGAGATAAGGTGTCTGGGGGTAGGCACCAGGGAACTCGATCTCCGGGTTCGCCGGGGGCTGGCGTGGTGAGGCCCCGGGGGGAACCTGGGGCAGTCCCCTTTCCTCGAAGACCTCACCCGCCACTCTTGCCGCGTTCACCGCCGTGGGAAAGCCGGCATACCACATCACGTGGGCGATTATTTCGGCTATTTCCGCCTGGGATACGCCGTTGTCCAGTGCCCTGCCCAGGTGCAGGCGCAGTTCATAAGTGGCATACAGCGCCTGGTTCACCGCTACGGTAATCATGCTGCGATCCCGCAGTGAAAGGCCGGGGCGCTCCCAGATATCGCCATAAACCACGGTATTGCGAATCTGGCCAAGATAAGGTGCGGCATCGTAGGCGCCCGGTGGAGGTGGTGGCTGTTGCGCCTTGGTGGACATCTGCACGACACCGGCAGCCAGCAACAGCAGCCCGGCCAGCAATCCCAGAAGAGTGGCTCGCTTAAGTGGGAATAACACATTGTTCTCCTTACGGCTGCAGTCGCCGTTATTGAATAATCAGTCCAGGGTGGCATTACTGCCCGGGACATCGAGACCGAACACGCGGCCGGATCGCCACCTGGCGGCAATGGCCACCAGGTGGCGGCTGTTCTATCGTCGGTAAACGGACTGCCCCCGGGCAAAGGTTTCGATGATGGGGATGTCCGCCAGCTCTCCCGTCCCGGCGAGCAACGGATTCCTGGCCAGGATCACCAGGTCGGCGCGCTTGCCCAGGGTAATGCTTCCCTTGCTGTCTTCCTCGAAATACTGGTAGGCCGCACCCTGGGTGACAGCATACAGTGCTTCCTCCACCGTGGCCCGCTGGTCCGGCCCCAGGATATAGCCGCTGCGCGTTTCCCGGTTCACGGTGATGGCCACCAGCCGCATGATATCCGGCGGTACCACCGGGGAATCATTGTGGATTGTGAACGGAATATCCCGTTCAACGGTAGCACGAACCGGGCTGATGAAGCTGGCACGGCGGTCGCCGAAACTGCGTCTGTGCCAATCACCCCAGAAGAAGGGGTGCACGGAATAATAGGAGGGAATAATGTCGAGCTGCCGGACCCGGTCCAGCTGATCAGGCCGGATCAGCTGGGCATGGATAATTACCGAACGGTGATCAGGCACAGCCTGGCCGGCCAGCGCCCGTTGGACGCCGTCAATCATCAGCTCGATGGCAGCATCACCGTTGGCATGCACCAGCACCGGAACCCTGCGGGCCAGCAATCCACCGATGCGCTCAAGGTAGGCATCAGGATTGTAGCTGGGATAAGCGACGTAATCTGCCGCCTGTCCCGGCGGGCCTTCGGTATAGGGCGAGCTGAGCCACGCGGTCCGGCCCTGGGGCGACCCGTCCAGGGTGAACTTGACTCCGCCGATCCGCACTCCGCCCTGGTATCGGCGTTCCGGTACCACCGCCGAAAGGGCCGCGTCGCTGAGCGGGTTGGCCATGATGTAGGCCACTATATCGACCTTGAACGGCACTTCGACACCCAGAGCCTTGAGCCGTGCAACATGGGCACTGGACACGTTACTGTCCTGAATGGTGGTGATACCGTAGCCGCTATAGAGATCGACCGCCTGCCGCAGCAGCCTGGCCTGCGCCGCCGGGCTTTGCCTCCTTCCTGCAGTCGACAACAGGGCCATGGCTGTCTCTTCCATGACACCATCGGGTTCGCCGCTGGAGGACCGGCGCCGGATGATGCCACCATCGGGATCAGGGGTGGTGGCATCGATACCGGCATTGGCCAGGGCCAGCGAATTGGCCGCCAGCAGGTGACCCGACACGTGCCTGATGACCACCGGATGCTCAGTGGTGGCGCGATCCAGATCGTCCCGCGTGGGATGGCGCCCTTCGGCCAGGAGCGAGTCATCGTAGCCGAAACCGTAAACCAGCTCGCCCGGTGGAACCTGTTGATCACTGATTTCCTGGCGCAGCCGCTGCACGATATCGTCGATACTGCGCACCTCTCCAACCGGAGGTGACGACAGGTCAAGTAACGCCAGGTTGCGGGCGACCGCGGAAAAATGACCGTGGGCATCGATGAATCCCGGCAACAATGCCTGATCACGCAAGCGAACTACCCGGGTCTGTTCCCCCTGCAGCGGCAGCACCGTCGCCGCGTCCCCGGTGGCCACGATACGATCTCCCCGCACGGCCACGGCAGTGATCGAGGAGTCATCCATGGTGATGATATGGTCACCCAGGAAGATCAGATCGGCGTCCTGGGCAACCGCCATCCCGCCAGTCAAGGCTGCCAGTGTACCGATGACTGCAGCCAGGCCCAGCAAATTGCCCTTGCCGCGGCGGCAACCGCCCCTGCCTGGATTCTGCCGATCCGCAGTGGCCGTGTGTGCGGCGGTTTCCGTCGTCATTATATTGTTCCCCTGAAGTGCTGCTGATTCCGGGCCGGCAGCCACTGCCGGCATACCCGGCACAACGCTGGTCTGCCGCCATTATAGGGTCCCCGGCTCCCGCTGACGAGTGGCCATGGCCCACCGGGGGACGGATTCCGGTAACCCCTGGACAGCCAACGAGCTGCTGCACTGAGATGACCTCCCACGCGGCCACGGCAGGGGGAAACCGCTCGTTCATTATGTCAATAGCAGATTTTTTGCGCTCAGGCGCGAGAAGTAATATCCTGCAATGAGCTCAGGTGGAAATTATTCCCGGTACCGCACAATAATTACAGGAGGCAACAATGACTAAAGTCGTTGGTCTGGACCGAAGGGCATTTCTCAGGAACGCGAGTCTCACTGCAATCGCCGGCGCCACCGGCAGCGCGGCGTTCACACCATCGGCCGAGGCGGCCACTCCAACCAGCAGTTCACGACTGGCTAACGGTCGATACGATCTGGATACTCCCTATAATCGTGCCGGCTGGAATTGTTCCCGCTGGGATTCCCCCGCCCGGCAGTACGGCGACAAGTTCAAGTTCGGCATGGGCATTGCCTCCATGGACTTTGAAGCACCTCCCTGTATCACCGAGGCCCTGGCCGAACGCTGCCAGCACCACAGCTGGGGCTATATCAGCAGCACCGAATCCCTTCGCGACGCCATCGTGGACTGGAACGGCAATCGTCACGACGTCGACATTGACCCGGAATCCATCACCATTTCCCATGGAGTTTACCCGGGCGTCATTGCCGGATTGCGCTCATTTGTCCCGGCCGGTTCAAAAGTAGTAATGGTGACCCCTATTTATTCCGGATTCTACTCCATGTGCCGACACACCAAGGTTGACACGGTGGACAGCCCGATGGTCTTCAGCAACGGCCGTTGGGAAATCGACTGGCAGGACCTGGAGTCGAAAATGACACCGGACGTCACCGCCATGATCGTGTGCAATCCCCAGAACCCCACGGGCAATGTGTGGACCGAGGATGAACTGTTGCGAATCGGGCGACTGTGCCTGGAGAAACAGGTCGTGGTGCTGGCTGATGAAATTCATTCAGATTTCGTCAGATCGGGCCACCGGTACATACCCTTTGCCAGCCTTCCCGACCGCGATGTCGTCAACAACAGCATCTCATTCAATGCCGTGAGTAAAACGTTCAACCTGGCGGGAATGAAAAATGCGTATTTCTACACCAGTAACCCGACCCTGCTGGGCAGGATACAGCAGAACCACCGGGCGGACCTGAACATCCTCGGCGTGGTGGCCAACGAGGCCGCTTACCGGGAAGGCGGCGAATGGTTCGACCAGGTATTGCCCTACATCGATGCCAACCACGCCTTTACCGAAGAATTCGTTAACAAGCACATGCCCACGGTGAAATTCAGACGCGCCGAAGGGACCTTTCTCACGTTTATGGACTTCAGCCAGGTGATGGATGCCATCGGTGCCGCCGGGATGGCCGAGGCCCATGGCTTGCGTTCACCGGAACATTATTTCCAGAACTGGCTGGTGGACAAGTCCGGAGTTCTGTTGAATCCCGGGGCCAGTTACGGCGCCGGCAGTGAGGGACACATGCGCATGAACGTCGCGTCCGCGCGGGTTGTCCTGGAAGGTGCCCTGCAGGCCATGGCCGACGCAATCCGGCAGGCCTGACATCCGTGTGCAAACAGCATTCTCAATTCATTGAAGCGTAACTGGAAACATCAGCGCCAGGCCGGCGCTGCAGGAGGAAATAATGAAAACAACTCGACGTGGCTTTGTGAGAACCGTGGGGCTGGGCACCGCCGCCGCGGGGCTGCTCTCCGGCACCTCGTTACTGGGCAATGCCGCCCATGCCCAGACCCGGCAGGCCCACAAGACCGGCATCTACGATAACGGCATCATGCAGCTGAATCAGAACGAAAGTGCCCGCGGTCCGGGGCCCAGAACCATGGAAGCCATTCACGCCCACACCACCAAACGCGTTGGCCGAGGCTACTCACCGGACCATGTCAACGAATTGCGACAGGCACTGGCGGACTACTATGACGTGGACACGGCCAATGTGCAGCTGGCCACCGGCTCGACGCCGTTGCTGCAGGGTTCAGTAAGAGCGTTCTGTTCAGCGGACGGGCGATTCGTCACACCGATGCCAACCTACTCTACCAGTGAGTCCACCGCGCGTCAGATAGGTGCCCCGGTCACCCATGTCGACCTGGACAGCAACATGGCAATCGACCTGGACGCACTGGCCGAAGCCGGTCGTGGCGCGGCGCTGGTTTACCTGTGTAACCCCAACAACCCCACGGGCACCGCTCACGGTCCCCGGGCCGTGGAGCAGTTTGTCCGTCGCATCATGCGGGAATCCCCGGAAACGATGATCCATATCGACGAGGCCTACATTAACTACGCCAGGCCGGGAGCCATGGAAACCGCGCTCCCGCTGGTACGGGAATTTGAAAATGTATTCATTACCCGGTCATTTTCCAAGGCCCACGGCCTGGCAGGTCTGCGGATCGGTTACGCCCTGGGCCAGGCACAGACCCTGGAGGCTATCCGCAGTGCCTGGGGTATGGGTGACGTCAACATGCTGGGCGCCATTGCCGCCCTGACCGCCCTTGAAGACAAGGCACACATTGAATGGGAGGCCGAGGAAAACGCCCGCATCCGGGATTTCACTATCGCGGCTTTTCGCGACATGGGTTACCAGGTGCCCGATTCCAATACCAATCACATCTTTGTCAACCTGGGTATACCGGCACGACAATTCCGCGAGGCCTGCCTGCAGGAAAAAGTACTGGTGGGTCGTGATTTTCCACCGCTGCAGAACACCCATTGCCGGATCTCGCTGGGCAGCATGGAAGAGATGCAGAAAGCTGTTGAGGTATTCCGCAAGGTACTGGCCTGAGGGCAGCTGACAGCGCCCCCTGGGCAAAAGTAAACGTAAAGATCAAAGGTCAGGCCGGATTGACAGTGATGTCAGCCAGCCTGACCTTTTTTAATGCCTCGTCAAAAATATCCCAGGCCCGTTGCAGGTCGGCCTCGGTGTGGGCGGCGGAGACAAACAGATTGTGGTGGGATGTCATGAACAGTCCCCGACGGGTACATTCGCCGCAAACGGTCTGGTGAGTTGCTGGCGATAGGCTGCGTCAACCACCGGATTGGCGTAACCGAGGATCATCGGCCCGTAGGCACACACCAGGTCCACGTACTCGTTCCCGTCGAGATCCTGGAATCGGGCGCCTTCGGCCCTGGCGCAGTAATACGGACAGGTACCGTGAGGTTTCTGCACCACGGGATTGAAATGACCGGGGATGCCGTTGGGTATGACCCGGCTGGCCCGGGCGAACAGCGTCTCGCTACGGGTGTAGGTGAACGGCTCCAGGCTCATGACGGTTTCCTCCGGTGCGGGTGACCTGATTTCTACAGTGCCGGCTGACTGTCCAGCACCTGTTCCTGCTGCACGATATAGCTTTCCCGGTAAAACAGGATGTACAGAGAAAAGACCAGGGCGGCGGCACCCATGAAGCCGGCGAAGAACAAGTGATACATGGCTCCTTCAAGCTTGCTCGTGCCATCGGGGTTCTGGATAAACTGGTTGACGGCAGCGGTAAAAAGATTGCCCATGGAAATAGACAGGTAGAAAAATGACATGACCAGGGACTTCATTCTGCGTGGCGCCTGGGTGTAGGAAAACTCCATGCAGGTTATTACCAGCATCACCTCGGCACTGGTCAACAGCAGATAGGCGAACAGCTGCCAGCCGATGTGCGGAGTGGCACCACTTTGGATGAGGTGTTCACACCATGCCGTGACCAGAAACGGTGTTGCGGCGAGAAACATCCCCGCGGTCATCTTGCGCTTTACCGTTACCTCAAAAAACCGTCCCGCAAAGGGATAGACGATATAGGTGAACACGGGGATCAGCATGACGATAAGAAACGGGTTTGCCGCCTGAATCTGGGCGGAAAGCAGTTCATAGCCGAACAGCGTTCTGTCCATCTGTTCCGCCTGCAGCACCCAGGTACTGCCCATCTGATCGAACAGTGACCAGAATGCCGCGACAAGCACATAAATGACAACCAGTCGCCGGACTACCCCGCGGCCTGTGGGTCCGGTGATTTCGGCCAGGTAGGACTTCCCCGTGGGCGGAATGTGAACGAACCTGTAGCGACCCAGCCAGAACGTCAGGGTCGCGGCCAGCATGAACGCCGCTGGTACCCCGAAGGCTATGTCAGGTCCGTAATTGTCCAGCAACCAGGGAACCAGCAGGGAAGACGTGGATGAACCGATATTGATGCCCAGGTAATACCAGGAAAAGGCCCGTGATAGCAGCCCCTGGTTACTCCGGCCAAACTGATCGCCCACATGGGACGCCACGCAGGGTTTGATGCCACCGGACCCCATGGCAATAAGCGTCAGTCCCAGGAACAGCCCGACGCGGGTATCGTCCACCGCCAGCGAGAGGTGACCGGCGCAGTAAACCAGGGACAGGAAAATGATCGTGCGGTACTTGCCCAGGAAGGCATCGGCGAGAATTGCCCCCACAATCGGCAGAAAATACGCCGTCGCCGTAAACAGGTGGAAATAGGAGGTGGCGTCCTCCGCGGACATGGTCCTCAGGGTACCGTCCGCGCCCATGAGGTACTGGGTCATGAAAATGACCAGGATGGCGCGAACTCCATAAAAGCTGAAGCGCTCGGCCACGTCATTGACGATAATGTAGGGAATTCCTCCAGGCATGGAGGTGGAGGGAAGCGGCGCCGTGCGGTACCTGCTCATGGCCTTGCCCCGGCAAGCCATCCCTGGCAACAACATCCATCAGCGCCGTGTCCGCTCCGCGGGCAATGCAGCAGCTCGCTGTTCCGTGCTGCCACTTCCGGGCTGTGGCCTGGCTGCATCAGGAATCGCCGATCAGCGCCTGACCGCGATTGCCTGGATTTCAAACCTGGCGTTGAACAGCAAAGTGCCGGCACCGACGAATGCCCGGGCTGGAAATTCCCGGGTAAAGTAGTCCCGGTACACGGCATTGAAGGTATCGTAGTGGGCAACATCCGAACAGAAAATCTGTACGTAGACCAGGTCATCCATGGTCATTCCGGCCTGCTCGAGTGTGCCCTGAATGGCACTAAGCACATTGCGCGCTTCGTCGGCCGGATCGTCAGGCACCTGCCCCCCTTCCAGACCGAGCATACCCGACAGGTAAAGCGTATCGCCCACCTGGACGGCACCGCTGAAGGGTGCATCGTCTTCATTACCGGCGAGGGCGGGATTGATATAGGTCCTTTGGGCCAGGGCCAGGGCGGGACACAGCAGCAGGGCGAACAGCCCAAGTCGGAGCACGGGATTGAATCGGATCACTGGAAGTACCTCGAAAACTGGTTCATTACCTTTTCATTGTCACTTAAATCCTGTTGCTTGAAAACCTGCCGGCCTGGAGGCGAACGGTAACGACAGAGCCGGCCGGAAGCCCCGGGGCGGTTGCCAGCTCCCCACCAGAGAGCTGAATTCACCGGCAGTATCCGGTCGCAACCGGCGGATGACTCCCTCGGGTCAGCAGCGTGATCCAGGTCAAAAAGTCGGGAAATATTGGCTAAAAACTAAAGTTTTTCGGTAAAAGTATGACACAAGCAATACTAATTCCGACAGTTTTGTCATTCAATTCAGCAAGGTACTGGACAAGACCCCCGGTTTCGGGCGACATTATGCGCCTGCAGACCACGCCCGTCGGGCCAGGGTCCAGTCAGGTCCCGACCCCGCCGGACTACAGGCGCTGGTGCTCGCGGCAACAGGTCGATAACGATAACAAGATCGATGAATCCGACCAGAATCGGAATAGCGCAACACGAAATAAGAAACCCAATCCAAGGGAACCAAGTTTTGAAAAATCTTATACCTGGCTTCTTAGTTTTGCTGATAATTTCCCAGGCCTCCATGACCCAGGCGCAGTCGCTGCGTGGCTCCCAGACTTCCATCGACCGCCAGAACAGGCTGGCGATCAACTACGGATTCACCTTCGTGCAGACCGCCAGCCACATGGCCCGCCTGGTAAACGGCGGACAGATGGTCAAGGTTACGCCGACGCCCAACATGGACCTGCACAATGTTTCCTTCCCCTACGCCCGACCGGGGGTGAAGCTGTTCGTCAATCGCCTCAGTGGCCAGTACCGCAACGCCTGCGGTGAGAAGCTTACGGTTACCAGCCTGACCCGCCCGGTAAATCAACAGCCACCCAATGCTGCTGAACGTTCTGTGCATCCGGCGGGAATGGCAGTGGACCTGCGGGTACCGAGAACCCGCCAATGCCGGTCCTGGCTGGAACGCACGCTGCTGTCCCTGGAAGCCAAGGGCGTCCTGGACGTCACCCGGGAACGACGTCCACCCCACTACCATGTGGCGGTTTACGTACAAAGCTACGAAAATTACGTGGCATCCATGATTGGTGGCACCAGTCGCTACGTGGTTCGACGCGGCGACACACTGTCAGGCATCTCCAGTCTCACCGGAGTCAGCGTCGCACAACTCCGGTCCGTCAACGGACTGTCCGGCGATCTCATCCACATTGGCCAGGAACTGCAGATACCTGCATCACCAGAGCGCACCGCCGGCACGCCACCGACAAACGAACTGGCCCGAATTACCCGGGTTTCCCACAAGGTAAGGAAAGGCGAGACCCTGTGGCGTATCGGTAATCGTTACGGCACCAGTGTGTCACGCATCATGATGGAGAACGATCTGGACGACGACCTGCTGAAGGTGGGCCAGGTTTTACAGATATCCACCTCACAGTAAACCGGGTTCCTGAACCGCGCCTGACAACGCAGCAATCCGGACAGAACACTAGTTACCCACAACGCCCTGCTCTTCCATGCGGGCACCGCGCAGCAGGTTGACCATGGCATAGTTGCCTTCGTGGCAGGCATATTCATAGACCTGCCCATCCACCCTGGACATGGTGATCATGGCCGTAAACCGGTCCGTGAAGGTGGCCGGGTCGTCTATAGTGAACTCGTACTCCATGGTAAACGGTCCGGTCCGGGTGAATCGCTCGATGAGCAGTTTTTGCGTTGAATCCCCGTAAGCACCGAAGCTCTTGGTCAGGCCGTTGAAATTGCGGGTCTCCACCACCAGCGCGTCACCATCCCAGTAGCCCCTGGCATCACCTGACCACAACCGGATCCGGTCATCAACATGCTCCGGGTTATTTAGCGGAACAATACGTGCCGTGTGCACCATCTCAGTCATGATGACCGCCGTGTCCCGATGCTGAAAAATCTGGATATTGTTGTTATAAAGATTGGGTGTAAATGGCGGCCCGGCGTTGAAACCGACCAGGCAGCGTTCCGACAGCCCCCGGTCTTCCGGCCCATTCTTGCCAATTCCGCCGACGATAAAGCGCACCGGCCTGGTTCCATTGACGTCGTCACCCAGCCCGCCATTGACGGTGGATACCCCTTCTCTGCGAGCGGGCAACCGGCCGTTTTCGGGATAAGTAATCAGGGAAGTACGGTTGTCGTTGCCGCTGCCCATCTCCAGCCAGAACGTATTGTAGCCGTTGGCGCCCGCATTGTTGAGCGCTTGCAGGCCGGCCTCTGTCTGCGCAGCCAGGGCGGCAATCTCCTGGTCGGTGAAGAATGCCTTGTCACCGAGCGAGGCTGGCCGCTCCATGGGAATGTTGGTCGCGAAATTCCACACTCCCTGCAAATCCGGCTGGCCCCACTCCGTGCGCGGTACCCGGTAATCGGCATCCTGGGCAAGTGCTGAACCGGCCACGAGCAGCAGGCCGCAAACCAGCAGTCTGACTTTCCCGTTCATCTCCATTTCCTCCCGATATCAAGCAATCCAAACCTGACTGCCAGCATAGAAGTAATTGCCAGGCAAGTCCATCAGGGACCTGTCGATCACCCAGCCAGTTCAGCCGCGTGATGCCGGGACCCTGCCTGCGCCGGAATCTCCGGCGTCGTTGGTGGAACAGCAATGAGGTAAAAGGTTACTATCCCGACGCCTGCGTGGGAAAATTGCTGGACCGCAGGATCATCGAAACCGGAGGTACCCGATATGCCTAAATCATTGTTGATGCGTGTTTCCACCTGGATCGTCGTCGCCACACTGTGCGTTTTTCTGTTCACCGGGATTGCCTATGCCGCCATGCGCTTCAACGACGGGCCGGTTGAGTTCTGGCCCTGGTTCACCATCAGCATCGGTGGTCCCTTTCGCAGCGGCGAGATTGCACCTTCACCGGCGGACTGGACCTTCATCAGGGATCGGGAAGAAATTGAAATTCAGACGCTGAATCCACCCACATCACGGACAGTGTGGGTACCGGTGGTGGACGGCCGCCTTTATATCGTCAGCGGCTACATGAGTTCGACCCTGGGCAGGCTTTGGAAGCAGTGGCCAACCTACCTGGAACAGGACGACCGGATCCTGATCCGGGTGGACGACAGGATTTACCAACAGCGATTGCAACGGATAACCAGCGGGCCCATTACCGACCAGGTCATGTCGGAAGTTATCAGGAAGTATGCCGGTGGACCGGACGAGGTCATCGAGGGTGCCGGACAGGGTGTTTCCAGCGGCTCTGTCTGGCTGTTCGAGGTGGTGGATCGCTGACCCGCAGACCGGCACTGGACATGCTACGCTACCAGGCGGCAGTGCCAGGTCGCCCATGCGTCAATACCCAGGGACGGGCGCAAGGCGGGTTGCGACCGGGCCGCGGCATGTTATCGGAACTGATCAGGTCTTAAGAGGAACAAGATGAAAAAATCAACATTGCAGCTTACCCTGACCATAATGGTGTCAGGGTTATTCGCCGGCCACGGGCAGGCGCAGCCGGACTGCCAGGATACCCTGACGTGCGAGTCTTCCTGGCTTGATCTGTCGGCGCAGCAACGCCAACAGGTGTTTCAGTTTGCCGAACAGTACAAGGATTTCATCCACCTTGCCCGGACGGAACTGAGCTTTGTCGCCGAGGCCATTGACTTCGCCGAAGCCAACGACTTCCAGCCCTGGGACGATTCCGTGCGACCGGTACCCGGCGAACGCTATTACGAGGTAAACCGCGATCGCACCATCAGCCTGATGGTAATCGGCCAGCGCTCCATGGTCGAAGGGTTTCATGTCATCGGCTCCCATATCGATTCCCCGCGGCTGGAACTCAAGGGGCGACCGCTCTACGAAAACAGCGAATTCGCCCTGTTTCAGACCAACTACCACGGCGGCATCAAGTATCACCAGTGGACCAACCTGCCCCTGGCACTGATGGGCAGGGTGGACCGGAAAGACGGGTCGGTGGTAGCCATTTCCGTGGGGCTGGAGCCCGACGATCCCGTGTTCATGATTCCGGAGCTGTCGCCTCATGTTGATCGCGGTCGCGGCAGCCGGCGACTGGATGAGTTTCTGGAACCGGAAGACCTGGATCCCGTGGTGGGACATATTCCCGGACAGGGATCCGACAATTCAGTCAGGCAACAGGTGCTTGCCTATCTCGCCGGGACTTACGGCATCACCACCGCCGACCTGGTATCCGCGGAACTTTCGCTGGTGCCTGCCGGCGCTCCCCGGGACATGGGTTTTGACCGGGGCCTGATCGCTGCCTATGGACAGGACGATCGCCTGGCAGCCTATACCAGCATACGCGCCCTGGCGGACCTGGGCACACCGCAGACAACGGCCATCGCCTACCTGGTGGACAATGAAGAGGTGGGCAATCGCAACAACACCGGGGCGGCTTCGGCGTACTATGCGGATCTGCTGTCGCGGCTGTTGCTGGCGGAGCTGGGCGATGACTACCGGGAACCGGCACTGCGGGCCGCCATGCGTGCTACGCGATTCATCTCCATCGATGTCAACCCCGGCATCAACCCGATGAACCCGGGCGCCTGGGAAACCGGTAACGCCCCGAGACTGGGTTATGGCATCAACCTGAAGCTGTACGGTCAGGGCAACAACGCCAACTCGGAATTCATAGCCTGGACCCGTGCCCTGCTGGATAACAACCAGATCCCCTGGCAGACATCGACTTACCGGGTGGGCAGCGCCGGCGGCGGCACCATCGGTGGCGTTTTTTCCTCCCAGAACATCGAGGTTATCGATTTTGGCGTGCCGCTGCTGTCGATACATACACCGTTTGCCGTCAGTTCCAAGGTCGATGTCTATAACCTCTACCGGGCCGCCGCGGCCTTCTACCGGTTCCGTGAGTAGACCCATGGTGATGCACGGCGGTCCAGGGCAGTATATACCCGGCCGGGGAATCCCCGGCTGTTCCGGTTGCGCCAGTGCGCTTCCGGGACCCCGTTGACCTGGATTCTGTACCGCGTTGTCCGGCGGGATCAGCATTGACGGGACGAGCGCGGAGGCGGTAGCCTGCCGACAGAACCGACTTTTGCTGCTGGACAATCCGGCGGCCAGGGCATAACTTTCATGGAAGTTTTAACTAACCAGGCTGTTGAAAAACGTCTTGAGCGCAGCCAGAACGAGGCGAAAACTGTCGAAACAAGCGCAGTTTACCCAGGGTAATTGCGCACTTTCAGACTGTTTTAATGAATTATTGGCAAGCGCAATAGTTTTTCAACAACCGGCTAATCAGGGATTTCCTGGCAGTTCCATGATGGCAATTTCTGAACCCGGCTGCCGCAATCGATTGCCGATACCGCCACACTGATAACAATGACAGCAATAAATTCCAGAGGAATCACGATGCATTCAGTCCGCCTGTTACCGTTACCCGCCATTCCAACCCCACCGGCATTGACCGGGCTGCTGCTGGCTCTGTGCCTGATCCCTGCCAGTGCTCTGGCGCAAATGCCGCGTGCCGATTACAGCGCTGTGTCCGACAGCCGGCTGATCGATCCCGAGGATCACAACTGGCTCTCCTACCGGGGCACACTGGATGGCTGGGGATACAGCCCCCTTGAGGAGATTGATACCGACAACGTCAGTGAACTGCAGCCGGTCTGGTCATTCTCCACCGGCGTGACCGGCGGCCACGAGTCGCCTCCCATCGTCAATGACGGTGTCATGTTTGTCACCACACCGGGCAACCTGGTCTATGCCCTGGATGCCGCCAGCGGCGAACTGATCTGGCGTTATCAGCACGATCTTCCCCAGAGCCTGATTGCTTTCCATCGCACCAACCGGGGTGTTGCTCTGTACGACGACAAGGTCTATACCGCAACCCTGGATGCCCGGGTAGTGGCACTTGACGCGCGTACCGGTGACAAGGTGTGGGATACCACGGTTCAGGACAACAGTTTCGGTTACTACATCACCATGGCGCCCCTGGCCATCGACGGCAGAATCATGGTCGGCGCATCAGGCGGCGAACTGGGTATCCGCGGGTTCGTGGTGGCGCTGGATGCGGAAACAGGTGAGGAGCTGTGGCGAACCTACACGGTTCCGGCACCCGGTGAACCCGGCAACGAAACCTGGCCTGGAGAATCATGGCGCACCGGCGGTGCCGCGGTGTGGGTACCGGGGCACTACGACCCGCAGCTGGGCCTGGCCTATTTCGGGACCGGCAACCCCGGCCCCTGGGTCGGCGATCAGCGCCCCGGTGACAATCTCTATACCAATTCCGTCATTGCCCTGGATGTAGAAACCGGGGAAATTCGCAATCACCATCAGTATCACTGGAATGGATCCTGGGACTGGGACGAGGTTTCCACGCCGATACTGATGCCGGTGGAACGCAATGGCCGGGAAATCAATGGCCTGGTTCATGCCGGTCGAAACGGCTACCTGTGGGTACTGGAGCGTCAGGCGGACAGGATCGGTTTTATTGATGCAGAGCCCTATGTATTCCAGAACGCCTTCGCCAGTATCGATCCGGAAACCGGTCGCCCTACTTATGACCCGGCACACAAACCGGTAACCGGCGCCTCCACTTCCTTCTGTCCCTCACTCTGGGGCGGTAAGGACTGGCCCCCTGCCGCGTACAACCCGGACACCGGCCTGGTCTATATTCCCGCCAACGAAAATCACTGCGGTATCATCGAGGGACGCGAAGTCACCTACATGCCCGGCAGCTCCTTTACCGGTGCCAGGTCCCAGATGACCTTGCAGGAAGGTGAGGACCATATCGGCGAGATCCAGGCGTGGAACATCGATACCGGCGAACAAGTGTGGACCAGGGAGTTCCAGTCACACAACTGGGGCGGCATCCTCACAACGGCCGGTAACCTGATATTCAGCGGTGGCACCAGCGACCGCTTCTTCCGCGCCCACGACGCAACCACCGGGGAGGAACTGTGGCGTTTCCGGACCAACTCGGGAATCATCGGGGTGCCCTCGACCTTTGCGGTGAACGGCAAACAGTATGTCGCAGTGCAGTCCGGGTGGGGGGTAGACGCCGCGGGCATGACTGCGCGGATCGATCAGCAACGCGGCACCCGGACTTTCGTCCCCCAGGGCGGCGTTGTCTGGGTGTTTGCCCTGCCCTGAAACAGCAACCGGAGTGGGTAGGATGGCAGGTGGAGGAACGGCCAGGTTGGAGCATTAAAAACCCGGGGCAACAATTCAGCGGATGGTCCTTGCCTCGGGACGCAGGCAGGGAGCGAAAGCTGTAGCGGGCCAATAACAACAGGAGAGTAACCCATGGCGCTTTCGCTGCGCAGACTGGTTGCATGTGTGCTGTTGATGCTGCCCCTTGCAGCCACCGGTGCTGAACTTGATACCCGCGCCTACGATCCCGACAATGGATTCAACCTGACCCCTACCACCAACGGACTGGCAATCACCTGGGACGCGCCATCGGGGCAATCCCATATCGAATTCCAGGTGATACCCCGACAGGGAAACAATGCCGCCGCTCCCCTGATCAGGGAAATCGGCCAGGACGGCCGTTCCACCATAACCGACATCAATCCCCATTACCTGTTCTTCGTCGGTCAGCGGGACCTGGATATCCGCGATCTTGACGACGGCTGGATGATTTTTTTCGATCGGGTCCACCGGCGACCCTACGCAGTGGAAAAAGCGGTGCTGACTCCGGAAAACATCAGCGTCACCACCAGCCGCAGTCGCGCCACTGTCCAGTTCGACGGCCTGGAAAGCCCCAGTTTCAGCGGTTCACTGGTTTTCACCCTGTATCACGGCAGTCCCTTCATCCACATGGAGGCACGGGTCAGCACGGAACGTCCCGCTACCGCTTTCCTTTACCATGTCGGTCTGGCCAGGGCGGATGTCCAGGGGCATGAGCTGCACTGGATCGACAGTACCGGTGAATTGCAACGTAGCTCCGCCGGCAGGGATACAGCCAGGGTTTATACCACGCGGTTTCGCAGCATGGCCCTGTCGTCGGCAACCGGTTCCCTGGCCATCTCACCGTTTCCTCACCAGTACCTTTATCCGCTGGATTTCGCCGACAATTATGGCTACAACTGGGCCGGTGTCGACTACCTGGACATGGTGGACGGCTTTGCCTGGGGAGTACGCCAACCTCCCATGGGAGACCGGCGGTTCGTGCCCTGGGTCAATGCCAGGCCCGGCAGTCAGCAACAGCTTGGCGTGCTCCTGTTTCCCTCCGCGTTGCCCGGCCACGCCAACCTGGACGTGGTGAAATCCTACACGCGGAGCGATTCGTTCAAGCCCCTGCCCGGTTTCAAAACGCTGTCCAGCCACTACCATCATGAACACGCCATGGAGGTCATCAACCGGCAGCAGCAGTCTCCGGATCTGCCGCCGGATCTGGTGAATCCCGGGTTTGTGCAGGTTTTCAAGGCGATGGGCGTGGACATGGTGCACATGGCGGAATTCCATTCTGGTCGCACGCCGCGCCTGGAAACCGCGGAGCGCCTGGCCCAGCTGCAGGTGATGCATGACGAGTTTGAACGGCTGTCCAGTGACGATTTCCTGTTGATTCCCGGCGAGGAGCCCAACGTTCACCTTGGCGGTCACTGGCTGAGCCTGTTTCCCAGACCGGTCAACTGGGTGCTGAACCGGGACCGGTCTCAACCATTCGTCCAGGAGTCTGCGCAATACGGCACGGTGTACCACGTGGGCAGTCCGGCCGATGTGGCCAGGCTGCTGGAGCTGGAAAACGGTCTGGCCTGGACGGCCCATCCCCGGGTGAAAGGCTCAACCGGCTTCCCGGACCGGTACCGGGATGAAGCGTTTTTTACCGGTGATCATTTCCTCGGTGGTGCCTGGAAAGCCATGCCGGCGGACTATTCCCGGGACACCCTGGGCTGGCGGGTGCTGGACCTGGAAAACGACATGGCAAACTGGGGCAACCGCAAGTACAGCCTGGGGGAAGTGGACGTATTCCGGGTAACCACCGACTCCGAGCTGTATGGCGCCATGAATATCAATTACCTGAAGCTGGAGACAATTCCCCGCTTCCAGGATGGCTGGCAACCGGTCCTGGACGCGCTGCGCGGGGGCCGGTTTTTCGTTACCACCGGGGAAGTGCTGATTCCGGAGTTTGTCGTCGCCGGCTACGACAGCGGTGACACCATCCCGAGCACCACCGACCTGCGCCGCCTGCCCATTGAAATGCAGCTGGAATGGACCTATCCCCTCTCCCGCCTCAGCATCGTCACCGGTGACGGGGACCGGGTATACCGCACCCATTTTGACCTGTCGGCAACCAGGGAATTCGGTGCCATGCCGATTCGCATCGATGCCGATCTCAGCGGTATGCAATGGGTGAGGATGGAAGCGTGGGACATCGCCCGTAATGGTGCCTTCACTCAACCAGTATGGATTGAATCGGCGGACTGACCTGTCCGGTCGGGGGAGGCTGCGGAATTCTTACCCCCAACCAGGCAACGGCAGCAAACCTGCACCGGCCGACCTCACCCTGTACCCACCCCCTGCTTTTTTTTCAAAAACTGAGCCACTGCCACCAAATAATCAGGTTGGACACTTGGGCCAGGAAATTTTATCCTTGGCGCGATAACAATAAGGACAATACCATGAGCAAACTACCTGCCCGCTTTCTGCTTCTTTTCTCCAGCCAGCTGCTCCTGATGCTGGTCGCCCCGGTCCACGCCCAGTCCCTGCTGGACGACTATACGCCGGTCACGCTCGACGAGCTGGAAAACCCGCCGGCCAGCGACTGGCTGATGTGGCGGCGTACGCAAAACCACTGGGCCTACAGCCCCCTTGACCAGATAAACCGGGACAATGTCGGCAGCCTGCGCCTGGCCTGGGCCTGGACCATGGAGCCGGGAATGCAGGAAACCACGCCACTGGTTCACGACGGCGTGATGTTTCTTCCCCAGGCCTGCGATTTTATCGAGGCAGTGGACGCCACCGACGGCACGCTGCTGTGGGAATATCGCCGGCCGCCGGTTGATCACGTGGCACCGCTGTCCTGCGCGAATCGCAATGCCACGCTTTACCAGGACCAGCTGATCATCGCCACCCGCGATGCCTACCTGGTGTCGCTGAACGCCCGCACCGGCGAAGTGACCTGGGAACGGCGCATGGGTGACTGGGAGGTAGGGCAACACTATTCCGGGGGTCCGCAGGTGCTGGATGGCAAGATCATCGCGGGCATGTCCGGCTGCTATTACATCAATACCTTCTGCTGGGTTTCGGCTCACGACCCCGATACCGGCGAAGAATTATGGCGAACCAACACGGTACCCCGGGTAGGTGAACCCAACGGCGAGTCCTGGGGTGATGTGCCCAACGAACAGCGTCGCGGTGGTTCTGCCTGGATGCCGGCCAGCTACGATCCCGACCTGGACATGATATTCGTCGGCGTCGCCGTGCCCATCCCCTGGGGCGACATCCAGCGAATGACCGGTGGCGGCGATGTGCTGTATACCAACTCCACGCTGGCGCTGAATGCGGATACCGGCGAAATCGAGTGGTACTTTCAGCATATTCCCGGTGGCAACTGGGACCAGGACCACCCTTTCGAGCGTCTTGTCGTCGAGACCGAGGTCACCCCGGACGCCGATGCCGTTTCCTGGATCAACCCCGATATTCAATCCAGCCAGCGCCGTAAGGTCATCACCGGGATCCCCGGCAAACCGGGAATCGTATGGACCCTGGACGCTGCTACCGGCGAGTTCCTGTGGGCAATTGAAACCAACTACCAGAACGTCATCGTCGGCGTCGATATCGAGGGCCGCAAGGGCATCACCAACCCGGAGATAGCCATCCAGGAAATCCGCCAGCAGAAACTGGTCTGCCCAACGACGCGGGGCGGAATCAACTGGCAGTCGGTGGGCTACAGTCCCCAGACCAATACCCTTTACACGCCAACCAACAATGCCTGCATGGACTTCTACCTGAACCCGGTTGAACCCACTGTTGGCCTGCATCACCGTTCCGCCACTTCCCGCATCGTGCAGCGTCCCGGATCCGATGGCCGGGTGGGCATTCTCAGTGCCATTGATGTCGCCACCGGCAAGCCGCGATGGGTACATCGCCAGCGCGCCGGTATCGGCGGTTCGGTGTTAACCACCGCGGGTGGTCTGGTATTCGTTTCCGACGATGCCCGCCGGTTTCGCGCCTTCAACGCCGACACCGGCGAAATCCTCTGGGAGCAGATTCTCAACTCCACCGCCGGCGGTTTCCCCGTGTCCTACAGCGTGGACGGCGTGCAGTACATTGCCATTGCCGCGGGCGGCGGTGTCACCTACCGGATGCTGACGCCGGAAATCCAGCAGCGTAGCGGTGGCAACATGCTGTTTGTCTTCCGGCTGCCTTAAACGAACGATTGCATCAGGTCCTGTTCACACTAATTTGAATTCAGTGTGAACAGGACCTGGCAGGGATGATCCGATGATTTACCGATTGGGGCAAAGCGCCGTCGAAATCGTCGGCGACGATGTGTTTATCGCCGACAACGCCACCGTGATCGGCCGAGTACGCCTGGAGAACAATGTCAGCGTCTGGTTCAACGCGGTGATTCGCGGCGACAATGACCTGATCACCGTCGGCGAAAACTCCAATATCCAGGACGGCTCCGTCCTGCACACTGACCCGGGAATACCGCTGACCATCGGCAAATATGTGACCGTCGGCCACAAGGCCATGCTCCACGGCTGCACCATCGGCGACTGTTCCCTGATCGGTATCAATGCGGTGATCCTGAATGGCGCACGCATCGGCAGGAACTGCCTGGTCGGCGCCAACAGCCTGATCACCGAAAACAAGGAAATTCCCGACGGCTCACTGGTGGTTGGCGCGCCTGCACGGGTTATCAGGACGCTGTCGCCCCGACAGCAGGATGCCCTGAAGGAAAGCGCCGAGCACTACGTGGAGAATTTCAAACGCTACCGGAAAGAATTGCAGCAGGATCCACGCTGACTCTCTCACCCTGAACCACGCGACCCGTTAACAACTTCATCGCCCTGTTCATGCACGTTGTGGCGAAATCGCCAGCACCCACAGGTGCCATGTCTATTTCCTTGATCCTGACGATACCTGCCCTTGCCATCAAGAAACAGTAACCAGTTCCCCACGGGATCAGATCCCTTGATGGCCTGGTGGGGCACCACCAGGATGACAGGACACAGCGGTTCACGGCCACCTGCCCACAGACCTGCAGCAGGCACCGGAGAATACTCACGAAACCGACAACTCCAGCATGGTCCACGCCGGCACTGCCGGTCAGCCGCGTCACTTAACCTCGGCAGTATGTCCCATCAGCTCTTTGCAGGCGTGCGGCGGACAACTATGAGCATCCGGTGGTTTTTGCGGACCCTTCGTGGACACGACTGCCAAATGCTTTTATGCTCAGGGCAAGCCTGGTTTCATCAACTCTCCACAGGACAGTCTTTCGCCATGACGCTGACCACCCTTACCTTGTTGCATGGCCTGTTGCGCCGGCCGCTGCGCACCCTGATGGCTGGATGCCGGCCATCCGCCGGGCGTTCTCCGGCATCGTTCTCATACCGGTATTTTCTGCAGAGAGCCGGCCTTGCCCCCTTGCTGCTGAGCCTCTGTCTGCTCATTCCGGCAGCAGTCACCGCCCAGGAGAACTTTGACATCATCATCAGCAACGGCAGGCTGGTGGACGGCACGGGTAATCCGTGGGTGCGGGGGGATGTGGGCATCGAGGGCGACCGGATTGTCCGGATCGGCGATCTGTCCACGGCCACAGCCACCACGGTAATCGATGCCCGCGGCCTGGTGGTGGCCCCCGGTTTTATCGATCCCCATACCCATGCTCTGCGCGGCATTTTCGATGTCCCCACCGCAGACAGTGCGCTGCTTCAGGGCGTGACTACCCTCACCGAGGGCAACGACGGCAGTTCACCATTCCCCATCGATGAACACTACCGGCAGATCGAAGCAACCGGCATCAGCCCCAACTGGGCAGTCTTTGTCGGTCAGGGTACGATTCGAAGTCAGGTCATCGGGGCCACGGACAGGACTGCCACAGCGGAGGAGTTGCAGCGCATGCAGGCCATGGTGGCGGAGGCCATGGAACAGGGTGCCCTGGGACTTTCCACCGGGCTTTTTTATGTCCCGGGCAGTTTTACCCCCACCGACGAGGTGATCGCCCTTTCCCGGGTGGCAGCCGACTACGGCGGGATCTATATTTCTCACATGCGGGAGGAAGCTGCCCAATTGTTGGAGTCGGTACAGGAAACCATCGAGATCGGCGAGCAGGCCGGTATCCCGGTACAGATCACCCATCACAAGGTGATCGGCGCCGGTAACTGGGGAATGTCCGTCGACTCGCTGCGCCTGGTGGACCAGGCCCGGGCCCGTGGTATCGACGTGACCATGGATCAATATCCCTACACGGCTTCGCAGACCGGGATTACCGCGCTGATACCCCAGTGGGCCCAGGAGGGCGGACGTGACCGCATGCTGGAGCGAATCGACAGCCCGGAAACCCGCCCGGCAGTGAAAACCGCCGTTGTCGAGAAAATTCTTTATGACCGCGGCGGGGGTCATCCCCGCAATGTGTTCATTTCGCGCAGCACCTGGGATCGCAATCTGGAAGGCAAAAACCTGGCCGAGCTGGCCTCCGCACGGGGCATGGAACCGACACCGGAAAATGCCGCCGAGGTGGTTTTCGATATTATCAGGGGGGGCGGTGCCACGGCGGTCTACCATGCCATCGGCGCTGACGATGTCGATCGCATAATGCAACACCCGGCAGCCGCGGTGGGATCCGACGGTCCCCTCGGCGTCTTTGGCGAAGGCGCGCCACACCCGCGCCAGTACGGTACCTTCGCCAGGGTGCTGGGCCACTACGTACGCGAACGGGGCGTTATCAGCCTGGAAGAAGCCATCCGTAAGATGACCAGCCTGAGTGCGCAACGCCTCAGTCTTCGTAACCGGGGTCTGCTGGCCCAGGGCTTTTTCGCGGATATCGCGGTCTTCGACCCCAAGCAGATCAGCGACCGGGCAACATTTGCGGAACCCCATCAATACGCCGTGGGCATGAAGTACGTCCTTGTCAATGGCGAAATCGTCGTGGCCGACGGTCGACACACCGGGCGGCGGCCCGGACGGATTCTCCATGGCCCCGGCTATACCGGCAACTGAAAAGAAATCAGAGAGGTGTCACATGAACCCGCAGCTTCCCCACTTCCGCCTATCGCTGTCAGGAATCATCGCCCTGTCCTGTACACTGTCGGCCCTGACCGGTCCTGCCCTGGCACAGAACAGCAACACCGGGACGACCCCGGATGTCTATGAGCAGGTTGCCGAATCCCGCGGTCTCGGCGGAGTCATTGGCTACGGTCGCGGTGCCTCGTTTGTGGACATAGACCTTGATGGCGACGACGATCTGTTTGTGGCGGACACGGATGGTCGCCTGTTCGGTCGCCCCTATGGCATGTCCATTCTCTACGTCAATGATGGCAGCGGCAATTTCCGTCCCGGCGAATTCAATCTGGACCCCGATGACTTTCTCGGCACCTGGGGCGGATCCTTTTCCGACTTCGACAATGACGGGGACCCGGACATGCTGGTAGTCAATGGCGGCTATACCACCGGCTCAACCCTGGCGCTGCTGGAAAACCGCATCGCCCAGGGTCAGGGATTCGTCAATATCTCCATCCAGGCAGGGATCTCAGCTCCCGAGTCGACAGACCAGACGTATGCCTGGTGGGGGGCATCCTGGGCAGACTTTGACAACGACGGCTGGCTGGACCTGGCGGTGACCCGCCTGGCAGATCGGCCCCTGCTTTTCCACAATCAGGGAGATGGCACCTTCAGCGAGGTGGGACTGCAGATGGGACTGCGGGATTTCGGCCATCGAAATGCCAAGAACCCGGTCTGGATCGATTACGACAACGATGGCGATCAGGACCTGTACCTGGCAGGCATCGACTGGCACGGTTTTTTCCGCAATGACGGATCGACTTTTCACGAAGTCACCACCGAAGTCTTCACCGAACCCCTCGAAGGTCACAGCGGCCAGCCCGCCGTGTTCGCTGTTGCTACTGCCGACCTTGACCAGGACGGACTGGAGGATATCTACCTTGGTCGATGGGACTCCCAGGACTACATTCTGTTCAGTAACGGCGACGGCAGTTTTCACCGCGTCGGCAAGGAAAACGGTATCGACACCGTAAACCATGTCAAGCTGTCTGAAACAGACACCAATCCGATGGCTAATGAAGCACGTGCTCTGCGCCGCCAGGCTCGTCAGAACAGCCCCACCGGTGAAGAGGTCGACATGGCCCCTTTTGAAAACACCATGGGTCTCGGCATCGGCGACCTGTTCGATGACGGCTATCCGGATATTGTGATAGGCACCGGGGACCCGATGTTCAATGCCGCAGACGTTATTTTCTGCAATCAGGGGCAGCGCACCTTCCAGCGCTGTCTCGACCGGTTTGTCGAACCGGACGGCGAACATCGCATGACCCGGGGCCATGGCGTGGCTTTCGCCGATATTAACGGCGACGGGTTGACAGAGTTCTTTTTCAACCTTGGCGGACACCCGCCCTTCGATTTCAGCCAGAATACCGAGTCACGGGAAACCAACAAGCTGTTCATGCGGCAGACTGACCAGGCTCCCAATGCCGCCTGGATAAGACTCACGGGAACCGACAGCAATCGGGACGCCATCGGGGCACGGGTCAGATACGGTGCCGGCGACCAGACACGCTATCATTTTGTTCGCTCCACTGCCGGATTCCAGAGCCAGAACAGTAAAACCCTGGTTTTACCGATGGGCAGTAGCGATCGCGTTCCCGTTGTCATCGACTGGCCCAGCGGTAACACTACCGCAATCGAAGTGGCCGCCGGACAATCCCTGGAGATTGTGGAACAGCCAGTTCAACCGTAGCGCGGCGGGCAATAAGTCAAGGGGCAATCGACAGACCGCTTGTGCTGCTATAAAGGACCTGCGCTCAACGGCGAATAATGACCGCTTTTAAGGGTATCGTTCAGAGTGAAGGTGCCCCGAAGGGGCGTGGTCCGCAGCGACGCAGGCTATCTGCCGGGCGCTTCGTTCGGGTGTGCCGGGAAATACTAATGCTAGTGCCAGCGCCAGTATTAAATTGAGCTGCATCAGGTTCCTGACAGTCGAGGCTCGACAACGACAGTCTGCTGTAGTTGAATACGAGAGTTGAATACTAGAGTTGAATACGAAAGCGGAAGACTAAAGCTGAATACCGTGGTGAATTACGGCAACAGGCAGGCAGCATTGCTGACTGCCTGGCAACACGGTCGCAGCTGATTTTAATGACCAATTCTGCCTGGTATAAGGCAGGCTAGACGAGGCAACTGGCTATGAGTGAAGACTCCACGATACTTACCCGAAGACGACGATTTCTCACCGGCATGGGCGTGGTAGCCACGGGCGCCACGCTGGCCGCAACCGCCCGGTCTGCAGAACACCACGGCGGCACCGGATTCACACCGGCAAGGCATGAACTGGACAGCTGGATGAACGAAATGGATGGCATACACCGGGCATTCGTGGACTCCTCCACTGGTGCCGGGGGCGCCAATGCCCTCAATTACGCCAGTAATATCCTTGCCAGCCACCGGGAGGAATACGGCGGTCGTGATGAAGATTACGCCATGATCGTCTGCTTCCGCCACATGTCCACGCCCTTTGGCTACAATGACGCCATGTGGGCAAAGTACGGTACTGTGCTGAGTCGGTTTACCGGCTTCACAGCGCCGGGCGGTGACGAGCCGCTGAGCGTAAATCCGATGAATATCCAGCGGGCGGTCTACGGGAATCGGGGAAATACCGTCGACCAGCTTGGCGGCCGGGGCGTTCAGTTTGCTATCTGCAACCGTGCCACCAGGGCGGCTTCCGGGATGATAGCCCGGTCAATGGACGCATCCGCGGAAGACGTATACCAGGAACTGATTCGCAACAACGTTGCCAGCAGCCGGTTCGTACCTGCCGGGGTACTGGCCGCTACGCGATCCCAGGAATACGGCTACAGCCTGCTGTTCGCCGCCGGCTGATTCCTTCAGGCCGTCAACCTCGGGCGGTCAGACTTTCCGCCCTTTGACCGCTTCAGCGGTCGTCAGTTTCTTCCAGGCTTCGATAGTATTCCCGGATGGGTCCAAAAGGACCCAGCCGATGCTGCTCGATGGGAAAGTTATCGGCATAAGGCGGGTACGGGCTGTCAACCGGCTTATTGGTCAGATCCGGGTAGTCCTGCTCGAGGTTGGCACGTTGCGGCCGCTCATGGGAGTTGACGAAAGCAGCCACATCGTATGCCTGATCGTCGGTCAGGTCCGGCTGCCCAAGGGGCATTCTTGCCTTGATGAATCGTGCCGCGGTCAGTACCCGGGTCATACCCGCCCCGTTATTGAAACTGTCGGGCCCCCATAGAGGAGGAAACAGGTAGCCCTCGCGCATATCCGTCGAGGCTGGCAACCCCTGGCCATCCTCACCGTGACAGACTTCACAGCGCTCCTGGTAGACCGTTTCGCCGGCCACCGGATCCGCAGCACGGTCGGGCTCCACAAAGGGTGGGGGTTCGTCAGGCTGCCGACGGGTCTCGCCCATGATCTGATACTGATCATTCAAATTCTGGATGTACATTTCGATGGAACGCATTTCGACACTGTCACGGGGCAATTCGCGACCATTCATACTACGCGTCATACAGCCATTGACACGGTCACGCAGGTCACGGCTTCCTCCGTCCCGACCGGAAAATCGTGGATAGCGCGACTCGGTCTGCAGCAATGACAGGGTACCCGGCCTCGTTCCCGTTTCCAGGTGGCAGGAGGCACAGTCCATATAGGTGCCCGAGTAGCGCATGGCGGGATCCTCGTGGCCCGGGCCCATCATGGCCGCGGTTTCCCTCACCAGCAGTCGGCCATATTCGACGCTGGGTTCCGGATCCCGATTATCGGTAACGGGCCGCAGGGCGACCACGCCCACGATCACACCCACGCCCAGGACCACAGTGGCCAGCACTGCGGTCAATACGCTGCCGCGTTGATACCGGGACTTGCTAGTGGCTGCTCTGTTCATGCTTTTCCCCACGCTCGCCGTTGGCATGACCCAGCGAACTGTCAAATTGTCTCAACTGATCCTGAAAGTTGTGTTTCGGTCGTTCAATACGATACCGCCATCCGGGTACGGCAAGATATACCAGGCCGAAGCCAGCGACCATCAGCAGGGTCAGCCCTACAACCATTTCACTGATCATCGGCTTACGGTTCCCGATTGCAGGCCGTCGACATCCGCCTGGAAAAGCGTACGCAGGTAGTGACTCACCGCCAGCATATCATTGTCGTCCAGACGATCCCCCCAGGGGGCCATGGATGTTCCGGGCACGCCGTTGCGCAATACCCGCATGCTTTCCTCAAGGGTCAGGCGTTCCCTGGTGAAATCCGTCGGCGCAATGGGCACCGGCAGACTGTCCGCTGCAAATCCACGCCCGTCACCGTCATCACCATGACACTCGGCACAGTGCGTGGCATAAACCGTGGCTCCCTGGTCAAGTAGACCGGGGTTGCTGGCCACTGCTTCCACGGCGCTGAAGGAATTTACCTGGGCAGCCAGCGCTGCGAGCCCGGCCGGGCTGATGTCCCGCCAGGCTGGCATTGCAGTATTGTGCACACCGTTCCAGAGAATATCCGCCAGCAAATCGCTACGGTACTGCCGCTGGGTCAGGTTGACCGGTGCCGGCTCCAGCCATGGCGAGGCCGGTCCGTCACCCAGTCCGGTGACACCGTGACAGCCGCTGCAGTTTTCCTGCCACAACTGTTCGCCGGCAGCGCTGACCGACCGTGGTTCCAGCTGCGGCGCGCCACCGCGGGGCCTGGTCCTCGCAGCATGACTGTTCAATCGGTCAACACGAAGTGACATCTGTGCCCTGTCATCGTCGGGCAGGGCAGCCCGGGCAGCCAGGTCTCCTTCGGGCCAGGCGAGTTCCCGCGCCCGTCCCAGGGTTTCGAGGTAGGCCAGCAGATCCAGGGCCTCCCGCCTTGGTTGCAGTGGGGAGCCGTTAAAAAACTCCGGGTAGGCAGGCATGATGGAGAGCGGCACCACGGCGCGCGGTGAAAACAGGTGAGCCAGCTGCCAGTCGGCGCTCCGCGTGTTACCGGCACGGGACAGGTCCGGTCCGATGCGTCGGGTGCCCAGCATGTGCGGAAAATCGAGGCGCCCCTCCCAGGCCAGGGTCGGCGCTCCGAAGCGATCCATGTCGCCCTCGGTGTAGCGAATCTGCTGGGTGTGGCAGTAACCGCAGCCTTCGCGGGCATAGATTGCTCTGCCCCGCAGCTCGGCGGGAGTCAGCGGCAGGTCCTGGCCCGGTCCCAGGACCGTGCTCTGTCGGGACAGCGATTCCCGTGGCAGCACACCCAGCAAGGACACCGAGAAAACGAAAAATGCCACACCGGCCACCGACGCCACGACGTAGGACATGCGCACCGCCCTGGCCGGGTCCTGCATCCTGCCGTGCCCGGCAGCCGGTTCCCGGTCGGCTTCCCGGGGCAGCCTGGCGGCTTCGGCAGCCGCAGCCCCCGCCCCGCGGAGACCGCTGCACAGGCCGAACACCAGCACCATAAAACCCAGCGCGATGGGAATCGCCGACAGGCTGCGCAGCACCCAGTAGGGTTGCGACGCCTGCACCGACTCCAACCACGGCGCACCACCAAGCCACAGATCACCCTGCACCAGTCCTGCCAGCGTGAGATCCACCACCATGATGGTCACCCCCACCGCCAGCAGGCCATAGGCCCAGTCCAGGGCCCGGGCGTGGTAAGGCGCGTCGGGAATGCGCTGCCACGCATGGATTATTCCGGCGATGCCGGCAAAGGTTGCAAAGCCCAACATGGCCAGGTGGGAATGGCCGATGACGAAATCGGTGAAATGAACACTTTGCTGCAGCGTCATATTGGCCTGCAATGAACCCTGCAGGCTGACCACCAGGTAGAAAATGA